>ERZ795059.272-NODE-272-length-71634-cov-9.772643_pt1 | contig 71634 bp, 47 predicted proteins | sample MGYA00375143_ERZ795059 | MGnify/ENA primary metagenome ERZ795059 (study PRJEB30188, sample SAMN05720168) | activated sludge metagenome | isolation source: Anaerobic digester | place: USA | collected 2015-01-07 ... | reverse complement strand
TCCGGAAGTTATGGACAGCCCGGAAGTGCTTTGTATAGATTGGCAATCGGGGAACATAAATTCCTTAAAGTCGAGTCAGCGGATCTTGTGATATTTTCTTCTGACCCTGCTCCACCAGGATCAAAAACCAACACCGATTTTATCGTAGATAAATTTATTGAAGAAGATGTTGAGGTGCATTATTACGACACGCAAGAAGATTTGCATGTTTCTGGACACGGTTCTCAAAAAGACATTGAGTTGTTGTTTGGCCTTCTCAGACCGAAATATTATCTTCCGATAGGTGGAACAAAAAGGCATATGAGAGCATATAGCCTGATGGCTCAAAATATGTGTGCCATCGAGGGTGCGTGCGCTCTGAGCCGGTCCCGGAAGGGTATCCATCCCATCCCCATTCTGCGCGATCACCGAGAAACTGTATTCGGTGTATTCCGCAAGTCCAGGAACGGTAAGTGTGCCCCAGTCACCGGCGGTTTGATAAACGGGGCTTGGGCCTTGGAGTCCATCGATTCCAAGCCAGGGGAGTGCGGAGGGTGCTATCTGGATGGCATAGAGGGTTTCGGGTGGGTTCCCGTCTCCTGCTCCAATAGCCACCGCCAGGGAGTTGGCCGTTGCATTTTCCACAACAGGGGCTGCAGGCGTTGCCGCAAGGGTGTACTTTATTTCCGTCACGGGGGATGTTTCCACCTGCTCGCCATTTCGTGACTTGCCAGAAAACGAGTATTGTGTATTTGGTGATAATCCTGGCGAGGTCCATGGTGCAGTGTTCTGAAGCCACCCCGAGTTGGTCCCTTCGGTCACATTTTCAAAATACACCCCGGAATCACCTTGATCAAGGTCACTTGGTGTATTCGTGGCCGCGACATCGATAGAAATATCCGTAACGCCGGAGAAGCCAAGACCCGATACCGCCTCTATAAATGTCCATGCAGTATAGCCAGCAGTCCGTCCACCCTCCCCATCTAGGCCCGAAACCGACACCCAGAAGGTATAAGGGGTATTGGCATCCAGGCCCGTGTGTTCCCAGGAAGTTGTATCTGGGCCGACTGTGGCCCGGAGGGTGCTGGGATCGCCGTGGCCCTGGTCAACATACACCAGGAATTCCATTTCATTGTCTGAGTTATCCTGCCATTCCCACGTAATGCTGTCCGTACCATTGACGGTAGCGCCGGGATTGCTTGGGGCGGTTGGGAAAACGTCGGGCCGGCGGAAATCGGCTTCATTTCCTCCATTCCATGGCATGGTGAAACACCGGCTCCATTGCTGATAGGGGGAGGAGGCGGGAGAATAGAGCACCCACGCCCGCCAGTGGTACGCCTTGCGATGGGTCAACAGATTCCCCAACACGCCGGATAATTCGATGCCTGCCGTGCCTGTATCAGTCCAGTCCGGCGTTAAAGAGGTCTCTCCTGGAAACTCATCGAAAGCCTGTCCGAGCATCGCTATTTCCCCCTGAAGTTTGACCTTGCCGCGTCCAAAGGGCGTTCGTCCCAACGCTGCCAGGAGCACGCCTTCAACAGGATCCGTCGAACCCAAGTGTGCAAGGGGGCCATAATCGTCCGGTGTCCGTTGGCGGGGATTGACGCTTAGGCCGCGGCCGGCTTCGCCGTTCCCGTAATATACACATGCACGGCCCCTGGCACCGTTATAGCCACTGGCGCCAACAAGGATATCGGCATAACCGTCGCCATTGACATCCCCGGCGGACGACACGGAAGCACCGGACTTTGCATCATTGCTGTTGCCTTCCATGGTCCAATCAGGCGTGGCACTCAAGCCACCTGTGGAGCCGAGATACACGTGTGCCCGCCCTTCATTGGTCTGGCCGTTATCATACGAATCTTCACCAACAACAACATCGGCGTATCCATCGCCGTTGACATCGCCTGCTGTTGAGACAGAGCATCCCAAATAGGCGTTTTCCTGGTCCCCGGTGACAATCCACGCCGCCGAGGTGTCCAATCCGACCTCGGATCCATGATACACATAGGCGCGTCCGACACCCCAGATCCACTCGCCGGAGATATAATATTGCTCCGCGCCGATAATCACGTCCGCATATCCGTCACCGTTAACATCACCCGCACTGGCGACGGCGTTTCCATAGAAAAGAGATCCCGCGTTGCCTTCTTTCTTCCAATCGGCGTTGCCGGGCGTGCCGTGTTCTCCCAGACCACGTATGGAACCGTGGTACACACATACCAACCCCTCGTTAACCATCGGGTTTGTATAATAACTGGCCCCGATAATCACATCGGAGTAGCTATCCCGGTTCACATCGCCCGCCGTGGAAACCGAGATGCCGAACATCGCTTCCGCGATATCGCTCTCCGCCATCCAGTGGGCGGTAGCAGGGGTTCCATTCTGCCCGATGTCGAAGGGGCCGCCATACCAGACAAAAGCTGCACCGTCATTGGTTTGGTCGTAATCGTAATAAGGCGCGCCGACAATGATGTCCGAGCAACCGTCACCGTTTACATCCCCCGCGGTGGATACCGAGTACCCGAACCATGCGGATGCCTGGTTGCTTTCGGCGGTCCAATCCGCATTGGCGGGAGTGCCGTCTTCCCCCAATCCTGTCAGAGAACCGTACCAAAGGAAGATCACTCCTTCCTCCGTCTGGCCATTGCTATAGCGATGGGAGCCAACGATAATGTCGGCGTAGCCATCGCAATTGATATCGCCCGCGGTCGAAACAGAGAACCCGAAACTGGAGTTTGCCTGGTTACTTTCCGCCTTCCAGTCTTCTGAACCACTCAACCCCGTGCTCGAACCAAGAAACACATAGACGCGCCCTTCGTTATCTTCGCCGGCGTCATAATAGGGTGCGCCAACGATGACATCCGCGTAGCCATCGCCATTCACATCCCCTGCAGTCGCTACGGAACAGCCCAGCGAGGCATACATCTGATCGCCATTTCCCGTCCAGCCGGCCGAGGTTCCTACACCGGAAGAGGACCCGTGATAAACAAAGGCACACCCTTCGTTGGCCTCGCCGGCATCGTATTCAGGCGCGCCAACGATGACATCGGAGTAGCCGTCGGCATTAACATCCCCCGCTATGGCCACGGAGTAGCCGAAGTGTGCATTGCTTTGATTCCCCTCAACGGTCCACGCGGCTGTCGCCGAGACGCCGCCTGAGGCGCCATAGTATAAATACGCACAGCCTTCCTCCATCTGATCGCCGCTATACAATGGAGATCCTGCTACGATGTCGGCGTACCCATCACCGTTCACATCGCCCGCCGTGGCCACCGAAGAGCCGAATTGTGCGTTCTGCACATCCGGGGTGATGGTTACGGCAGCCGTTGTGCTCAGGCCGCCAGAGGAACCATGGTATACAAAGGCCGCACCCTCGTTGGTATGGCTCACGTCGTGGAAAGGCGCCCCCACGATTACATCCGCATATCCATCGCCGTTCACATCCCCCGTCGTGGCCACAGCCAAGCCATAGCGCGCCTCTGTTTCATTGATCTCAACGCTCCAGGAAGGCGAGGCGGCAATGCCCGTAGACCTATGGCCGTGATAGACATAGGCTTTCCCCTCCGCCGTTTGTCCATTGGCATAGGTTGGTGCGCCAATGATGACATCGGCAAGGCCATCACCGTTGACATCTCCGGCAGTGGACACCGACCAGCCGAAGTTTGCGCTGGAAACGTCCATTTCCTTGCGTATGGCAGAACCCGGTCCCGAGGAAGAGCCAAGATACACATAGGCCAGTCCCTCAGCGCCTTGGCCATTTTCGCCTTTGGGTGCGCCAATGATGATATCGGCGTAACCGTCGCCATTCAGGTCCCCCGCGGTGGATACCGAGCGGCCATACTCCGCTGAAACCTGTCCCCCATCTCCTGTCCAATCGGCATTGGACGGGCTGCCATCGCTGCCCAAACCGATCACCGAACCATACCAGAGGAAAGCGGCCCCTTCGTCCGTTTCCCCATTGTCATAACCATAGCTCCCGACGATCACATCCGAGAATCCATCCCCATTCACATCGCCCGCGGTGGATACCGAAGCGCCGAATTGCGCGGAGACCTGATTGCTCTCAGCGGTCCAACTTGCCTCTGTGCTCAAGCCCGCTGCCGTTCCGCGAAACACATATACCCGGCCTTCGTCCGCTTGCCCTCCGTCGTATTTTGGGGCGCCGACGATCACATCCGAACGGCCATCATCATTAATGTCTCCGGCAGTGGCTACCGAAGATCCCAGTGCAGCAGAGGCCTGGTTGCTCTCCGCCGTCCATGCGGCGGAGGTTGCCAAAGGGTCAATCGTTATGGGAAACACCGCTCCGGTGGAATCCACCGTGATTTTGATCCGGGTATTATTCTCCGCAAGGGCCATGGTTGCGGGAAGCGCTTTCCCCTGGGCGTCGGATGCCGCCAAGTGCCCATAATGAATCACGGTCACCCCGCCGCCGCTTACGAATTCAACAGCACTGCAATCCTCTCCCATTCGTGCATTCAGCGTTCCGCAAACCGCCAAATCAATTACTGCTCGTGTGTTATCAAAAGACCAGGCATCCTTCGCCACGGTGAAGCCTTGCTCCAGTCCTCGCGGGGCATTGACGTACCATTCCATCAGCCCTTTTCCCCGGTGGAACTCGATACGGTTGCCGTTGGTTTGAGTGTCCGTCACTTTCGGCGGCGGTGCGCTGGTTCCGCCCTCCCCAAACGCTACAAACTCAAGGCCCCATATCCAGCTCGCTTCCGTTTCGACCCGGCTTACCATTCGTGGACCCCGTTCCGTGAAATACGTTCGCAGGCCTTGGGCGCGGTTGGGCGCCTGCCATGCCTCGGTCACATCCGGAAGAGAGGTTTGCTTCTGCCAGGTTACCTGATATTCCTCTTCTGCAAGGTTCCTTTGCACCTGGGTCCACCAGTCCGAAGGGACCGCTGGTGGAGTAAGCGCCCTGGCGTCAGAACCCAAGGCGGAGAAGCAGAAAAGAAGCGAAAAAAGAATTCCCAAAAACTGCTGTTTGTGTACTGCCGCCGCGCATTTCATAGTACTTCTCCCCGATAGATACGGTGGTGGGGAAAACTACCCCCGGCTTCTACTTTCTGATAGTATGGGCAGGAATCGGTAACCAAGCACGGTACACTACACAACCCGTTCTTCCCCCGGTTCCCATGACACACGTCTTTATACGTTCCAGTATACGCCTGCTGCTAGCTTTGCACAATAAAAAAAAGCGGAAAGGCCCCACCCCTCAGGCCATTTTTTCTGAATTTCATCCCGTATTTGCTACGTTAACCCCGGTCAGAAACCGTCCTCCGTGCCTTCTCCGCCGCCTTCACCTTCCTCCGGTGAACCTTCGCGAGGCATGCCTTGGGTTGTTTGTTCTGGCGGCGGAAAGGATTTCCTCTTTCCCGTTTTTACTCCTTTTAATTTGGCGGCAGCCGGACAGTTATAGAATTGGGATTATTTGTGCACTTTCGTAGTTCCCGCAGCCCAATCCATGCGAGTTTGCCAGTCGCGCAAGTAGTTTTCCCGCCATACATTTACTGTCTTTGCGCCATCATATTTTCCCTCACGGTGCTCCGCGCCGGTAAGATCGGTCCAATAATTGGCCCCATGTCCCGTTGCATGAAACATGCCGCCCCAGTGTTGCGTGGCAGGCTTGTCAGGATCCCCATTCAGGAGGTAAAGCAGGGACGGCGAATCCCCCATCTTGATATCGGACTTCTTGTCATAGAAAAAATCACCCATTGCTCCATGATATCGGATGTGCTGTTCGACGAAAGCCGAATTGCTTAGGTCGCCGTTTTGGTCTCCACCGACATACATCCCGCGGAATGTGGAGTTGTTCTCGATCCACCACAGGTCTGAATGGGCGCTATACAGATAATTACGCGCGTTTGGGTCCTGCGATGTGTTCCAACTGCCGATAGAATAGACCCTGATTTTGCTTTTAATACGCGGTGCGTCGTGAACGGCCTGAGCCACATCCGTGATGGACCCCCACACAAGAATCCAGAGGGGCCGGGGATCCGTTGCGTCTGCACAATGGATGATCCAGTTGGAACCTTCCGTGGCGCTACGGTAGCCGGCGTCCGGCGCAGGGTCCGTGGCGCCTTGCTTGGCAAGCGCGCGCAGTGTCGCCGGTGCTGGATATTTTGAGGCATGTGAAACAAGATTTGGGTAATCTGTCTCGTATGCGCTGATTACTTCGAGTATGTGATCTTTGCGCCCATTCCCCGGGGGAGAGGAGATAAGGCCCTCGGTCTCGAACACGTCCGCATATAGGAGGTAGTGGACCATGGACTGATAGTCATCGGGATCGCTGCCGCCGATGTCCGACGACACCATGACGCGCGGTGCAGCATTCAGTGGAGCGAATGTGGCCTCGACCTCAGAGCCCCCCTTTAACGGTGTGTCTGCGGGCCGGTTGAGACTCACCTGGGTATGCGCAACGCTAGAGAACATGCCCATAAGTGGCAGGAAAATTACCCACAAAACAACCGATCTTGGCTGCATATAGCTATTCCCTCAGCTCTGTTACGTGGCCATTTGCTGGCAGTCACTGGGCCATTCATGAAAACCAACCTGAATCATGCGCATATACTATTTCGCCAGTTATCGCCACCGTTCCTCATGGTATCATTTTCCTGTTCCTGGTGAATACAACAAAACGATGCCAAGAACGTGAGGGGGAGTGGTGGGCGTTACTCGCTTCTTGAGACGGGCTCTGGTAAAGTTTTTCCCATGGACTATTTTGAACTTATAACCGATTTTAAGCCGTCCGGGGATCAACCGGAGGCGATTGAGGATTTGGTGCAGGGCCTTGAAGATGGGCTGCGTTCACAGGTGTTGCTGGGGGTCACGGGTTCGGGGAAGACGTTTACGATTGCGAATGTGGTGGCGCGGGTGAACCGGCCAACATTGGTGCTGGCGCATAACAAGATTCTTGCGGCGCAGTTGTATGGCGAGTTTAAGACGCTGTTTCCCAATAATGCGGTGGAGTATTTTGTCAGTTATTACGATTATTACCAGCCGGAAGCGTATGTTCCCAGTACGGACACATATATTGAAAAAGACTCGTCGGTGAATGATGAAATTGACAAGATGCGGCATGCGGCGACGCGTGCGGTGATTTCCCGGCGGGATGTGCTGGTGGTGGCGAGCGTGTCGTGCATTTATGGCATTGGCTCGCCGGAAATGTATTCGCAGTTGCGGGTGGATCTTATGTTGGGTACAGGGATGCCGCGCGACCGGCTGATCGAGGGCTTGGTGGCGATGCAGTACTCGCGGAACGACGTGGACTTCCACCGGGGTACGTTCCGGGTGCGCGGGGATATCGTGGACATCTTCCCGGCCTACGAGGCGGATCGCGCGATCCGGGTGGAGTATTTCGGCGATGAAATAGACGGGTTGAGTGAAATTGATCCCTTACGGGGCCTGGTATTGCGCCGGATGCACCGGGCGGAGGTTTTTCCGGGGTCTCATTACGCCACGACATCGGACAACATGAAGCGTGCCATTCAGAGTATAAAACATGAGCTGACGGAGCGGCTGAACGATCTCCGCGCGAATAACCAGGAGCTTTTCGCTCAGCGTCTTGAACAGCGTACAAATTATGATTTAGAGATGTTGCAGGAAATCGGGTTTTGCAGCGGCATCGAAAATTATTCCCGGCATCTTGAAGGGCGCATGCCCGGCGAACCGCCGTACACCTTGCTAAATTATTTTCCGGACGATTTTCTACTGGTGGTGGATGAGAGCCACATGTCGGTGCCGCAGGTGGGCGGGATGTTTCGCGGGGATCGATCGCGCAAGGACAAACTTGTGGAATTTGGGTTCCGGCTGCCGAGTGCGCGTGACAACCGCCCGTTGACGTTCGAAGAATTCTATAAGCGCATCCACCAAGTGATTTACGTGAGCGCGACCCCCGCGGACTATGAATTGAAACAGAGCGAAGGCGTGATTGTGGAGCAGGTGGTGCGGCCCACGGGATTGATAGACCCGGAGGTGGAAGTGCGGCCGGCAGTAAACCAAGTGGATGATTTATTGGATGAAGTGCGGCAGCGGGCCACAAAAGGCGAGCGGGTGCTGGTGACGACGCTCACAAAGCGCATGGCGGAAGATCTGACGGAATACTACCGGAACTTGGGGGTACGCGTGCGGTATATGCATTCCGATGTGGAAACCCTGGAACGCATTGAACTCGTTCGGGCATTGCGGCAGGGTGATTATGATGTGCTGGTGGGTATCAATCTGCTCCGGGAGGGGCTCGATATTCCGGAAGTGTCGCTCGTGGCGATCCTCGATGCGGATAAAGAGGGGTATCTGCGCTCAGAAACGAGTTTGATCCAGACCTGTGGGCGGGCGGCGCGCAACGTGAACGGCAAAGTGATTATGTATGCCGATACGGCCACGGGTTCGATGAATCGCGCCATTGAGGAAATGAACCGCCGCCGCAAGAAACAAATCGCGTATAACAAAAAGCATAAAATAACACCGCGCTCCGTGCAGAAATCCATCACCGACTTGCTGAAGCATTTGTGTGAGCGCGATTATGTGACCGTGCCAAAAGCAGCGGAAGATCCCGACCTGTACGTACCCTCCGAAGACCTCGCCCGGACGATCTCAAAGCTCCGAAAGCAAATGAAAGAAGCGGCTAACCGTATGGATTTTGAGACTGCCGCCCACTACCGCGACCGCATCTTCTCCCTGGAGCGGCGGCAGATCGAAGAGGGATTATAAGGGCTGGCATCGCAGCGTCTGTTTTCGTTGCATAAATCTTCAGGATCTCTGCGCACGAAGGGCGTCTACTATATTTTCTTTGACAATATACACGGCCGGCAGCACCAACAATGTAAACAAGGTGGAACTGATAAGACCGCCCATCATGACGATGGCCAGCGGCTTTTCAATTTCCGCACCGACATCCTTGCTGAGCAGAATCGGCAATAATCCCAGCGCCGCGCATGAGGCCGTCATCAGTTTTGGCCGGAGCCGCTGTACGCTCGCTAACCGGACCGCTTCCAGTTTGGTGTGACCTTCTGCGATAAAGTCTTTCGTCTGCGTAAGCAACACAAGACTGTTTTGCACTGCAATGCCGAACAGCGCGATGAATCCCACTGCCGATGAAACATTCAGGGTTTCTCCCATCAGCAGCAGCGACACTACACCGCCGATAAACGCACTCGGCACCGTGGCGAGGATGATGGCCGCCTGTGACAGAGAGCGCAGCGCCAGATAGAGCAAAATGAATACGATGATCAATGCCACGCCGGTCGCCAGCGCAAGCGAACGCATCGCCCGTTGTTGACTCTCATACTGTCCGCCGAAAACGATGAAATAATCCGGGGGAAGTATAAGCGGAACAAGTTTTGCCTTGATTTCCTTCACCACGCTTCCCAAATCCCTGCCCTGTATGCTGGCGTCAATGCTCAACCTGCGATTCATGGCTTCACGCCAGATAACGTTTGGGCCTTCCAGCAATGTTAATTGCGCCACCTGAGACAACGGGATGCGATTGCCGGAAGGGGTGTCCACCATGATGGTGCCAATGGCTTCGGGCGTATTTCGGATTTCTTCGGGAAAACGCGCAAACACACCGTAACTGCGCTGGTTTTTCCACACCTGGGTCAGTTCTTCGCCGCCGATGGCCAGCCGGACGATTTCAGAAAGTGAGGCGACCGAAACGCCATAGCGTGCGGCGGCTTCGCGATCAATTTGAATTTGCAATTGGGGGACGCCCACGGCCTGGTCCATTTTAGCATCCTCGATGCCCGGCGTATTCCGAACGATGTCGAAGATGGCTTTTCCTTTTTCCGACAAAACCCGGATGTCCGGTCCAAAGAGTTTTACCTGCAAGGGGGCGGGTGTGCCTTCCAGGCTCTCATCAATTTTGAGTTGGAGCGGTTGGGTAAATGCCACCGACACCCCAGGGATTTCTTCCACGGCTTCACGGATATCCGCGAGAATATCCGCAGCAGGCCGGGACAATTCTTCCTTGGGTTTCAGATTGACGATGATTTCCCCTGAGTTCACCGGCAGTACGCATCCGATGGCGCGTTCAGAACGTCCGTTGCGCCGCACTACATCGGTGATATTCGGATCGCTCATCAGGAGTTGTTCGATCTGTCTGGTGATGTGATCGTTTTGCTCCAACGAGGTTTCTGGTGGCGTTACCGTGGATATCACCCAAGCCCCTTCGTCCAATTTCGGCATGAAATCCCGCCCCACGCGCGTCAAACCAAAACCGGCGGGAATCAGCAGCAACATGGTGACCGTAATCACCAGCCAACGCCGCTGCAATGCAACGCCAAGCACTGGCACATACACTTTCTTGATCCCGCGCACAAACCATACTTCCTCCGCTTTTGCCTGGCGGCGTTTGGATGCGAGCAGCCAGAGGCACAGCACGGGAGTTAAGGTTAAAGACAACATCAGGGACACCATCATGGCGGAGCCCACAGTCACCGCGAGCGGGCGGAAAAGAAGACCTTCAATGCCGCTCATGAGAAACAGGGGCAGAAACACCGCAACAATGATGAACGTTGCGAAGGCAATGGGACGCCCCACCTCGCGGGCGGCCTGGTGTGCAATGTGTTCCTTCACGGTTTTATCACCGAGTTCATCACGATGACGGTGAAAGTGATGGAATACATTTTCCACCATGATGATGGAGGCGTCCACCATGATGCCGACCGCGATGGCAAGCCCGCCCAGAGAAAGAGTGTTCAGCCCCACATTAAATTGCCGCATCAGCATCGCTGCAATGACCACGGACAACGGGAGGGAAATAGCGACAATTAACGTACTTCGAAGGTGGCCCAGATATGCAAAGAGCACCAGCACCACCAAAACCGCGCCTATTAGAATGGCACGCGTGACACTGGTCAATGCGTGATTGATCAAATGAGTCTGGTCATAGTAGGGAACGATATGGACGCCCTTGGGAAGCGTTGGGCGCATATCTTCTAATGCCTTTTCGATACCCTGAACCACCTGGACTGTGTCGGCGGAGGGCTGTTTGATCACAAGCGCGACCACCGTTTCCTTGCCGTTCTTACTGGCAATGCCGCGCCGGATAGCCGTGCCGTCTTCGATCTCGGCTACATCCCGCAAAAAGAGCGGCACGCCATTTTTTTCACCAATGACTGTACCGCCGATATCCTGCAGGGAATCATATCGCCCGATCCCCCGGACCGTGTATTCCGAGGAGCCCGTGCTGATGAATCCGCCGGAAGCGTTTTCGTTTCCTCTGCGAATAGCGGTTTCCACTTCGGCAAGTGTGACATCATATGCGTGAATTTTGGCAGGATCGAGTGTAATGCGGTATTGCCGGAGATAGCCTCCCATGTTCAGGACTTCCGCCACGCCGGGAACCGTCAGAAGATTGTAGCGGATTTGCCATTCCGCCAACTCGCGCAACTCCATGGCGGATACATCCCCTTCCACGGCGAATTCATAGACTTCGGCCAGGCGTGTCGTGGCGCTGGCCAGCGTGGGTGGCTCCGTGCCTGGCGGCAATTGCGCGGCTACTTGTGCGATGCGTTCTGATACAAATTGCCGGGCCCGCCAGAATTCCGTTTCGATATCAAAATCGACAATGACGGAAGACAATCCCTGGGTGGTTTGAGAACGAACCCGGCGAATGCCCGGCAGCCCGTTCATGGCCGCTTCCATGGGGCGGGTAATCATTAGTTCTATTTCTTCCGGGGCCATTGCCTCGTTTTCCGTGACGATGGTGAACACCGGGATGGTAATATCCGGATAGACGTTCTTTGGCATCCTCTGGTAGGCGGTAATCCCAAAAATAAAGGCCAGCGTCACCACCATCAACACCACCGGCTTATGCCGGAAGGATGCCTGGAGAATACGCTCCATGAGCGTGTGCTGTGTCAAATCCATGTCCTGCTCCGAGTAGTTGATTAGTGTTCGTGACCGTGACTCAATTCACTTTTTTCCAGTGTGGCCTTCAGCAGGAACGATCCTTCCGCAACGTAGGATTGTCCCGGAACTAATCCTTCCAAAATCTCTACATGTGTTTGAGTATTTCGGCCCAGGCTCACAGGAACTGCTTTGAATCCTTCGTCTGTTCGTAAAAAAACCACGCTTTCCCCTTGAATACGTTGCAGCGCTGTTTTGGGGATCGCCACGGGGACGGTCACCTTTTCCGTTGCGAGATAACCGGTAACGAATTGTCCGGGCCGCCACCGGCCCTCGCGATTCTCCACCACGGCTCGTGCAGTGGCGGTGCGGGTTTCTTCGCCCATAACCGGTCCAATATATGAGACCGCCGCGGTGATCCCGGCATCGGAAGCTGCGCTGTCCTTTATGAGGATTTCCTGACCTTTCTGAATGACACTCAGATCTTTTTGGTACACATTGAAGTCCACCCACACACTGCTCAGATCGGCCACAATAAAGACGGTGGCATCTTCTTTCAGCGCCTCGCCCAAGGTAATATGCTTTTCGATGATTGTGCCGTCGAAGGGGGCGAGAATTTCATACCGGGTCAGGGAAATGTGTGTCTGAGCGGATAGTTTCTCCACATATTCCTCGGAGAAACCGATGGCATGGAGTTGTTGCTCGGCGGTTCTGGACACAATCCGTGCTTCCGCCAATGCATTTTTCGCCGAGAGATAATCCTGTTCTGCGGATATTTTTTTGGTCCAGAGTCCTGATTCGCGCTCGTACATGGCGGCGGCGAGTGCTTCCCGCTCCTTCGCGGCCAGGTATCCCGCTTTGAGATCAGCCAGTTCACGGCTATCGAGGACGGCCATGACTTCGCCGGTTTTCACCGCATCGCCCAGATTCTTGTACACTTCCTGGGCTACACCCGGAATGCGTGGCACCACATGCGCCACTCGATCGGCATTCAATTTGATTTCGCCGGGCAGGGTCAGCGGAATGGAGAGTTCTCCCGGTCCTGCTTCCGCCAGTTTAATTTGGTTTTTCTCGATTTGCGCGGCGGTCATCTGCACCGCCTCCACGTTTTCCTCATGGGCATGTTCATTCGATTCAGGGGATTCCGCTGAAGCACTGTGTTCAAGGACATCCTTGTCATGGTTTTCCTCTTTCGGTTCCGCAATGACGGGCGAGCATCCCGTACACACCGTAATTGCGCCGAGTATGGCGATGATCAACATATTCTTGGCTGTTTTACGCATGACGGCATTTACTCCTTGTTCAACGTGGTATCTGAAACGTCTTCCGGCCAAAGCGATTCGCCGGTGAGCCGTTCTAAAGCCGCCACGTTCTGGTGATAGGCGGAAAGGGCTTCAAGATAGCGTTCGCTAACTTCAAACAGGGTTCGCTGGGCATCCAGTACATCAAGGAATCCGAACTTTCCCTGCACATACGCTTCATTAATAGCAGCAAAGGTTTCGTCCGCCGAGGGGATCACCTTGTCCTTCAGGGTTTTAACGGAGGCATGGGCATTTGCCAATTCCTGGTAGGCCATGTTCAGCGCGGCATGGATTCGTGCACGCGCCGCCTGTTGTTCGGCGGAGGCTTTGGCGGCAAGGTGCTTTGCTTCTTTTATGGCGCCCTCATTGCGATCAAAAATGGGCAGCGGGATGGACACGCCCAAAACCAGGAGATTATCCCAACTGCTGTCTGATTCAGATCGAAACCGGGTCCGATAAATACCCTCGGAGCCCAACGTCCAGCCGTTGCCTTTGGCCTCGGAAGCATGACGCGCCCGATAGCCTGCGGAGACGGTAAGATCCGGAACCGCTTCAGAACGCGCCAAGGCTACAGCAGCATGACGTTTTTCCAATTCCGCGCCCCAGCGGGCAAGGTCCGGATTCTTCGTTATCCGTTCATACAAGGCAGCCAATGGCGGAATATCGCGAACGGATTCCAATATTCCTTCCAGGCGGTCAAAGCGGGCGGTTTCTTCCCCCCACAGGGAAGCCAGCGCGGACCGTGCCGCGGTAAGATCTCTTTCGGCATTTTCTGCCTGTAAACGGGCCGTAGCCAGTGCCGTTTCGGCTTTGCGTGCTTCCAGCGGAGAGACCCGGCCCGCGTCTACCCGTGCAGAAACCGTCCGCAGCACTTGCTCGGCCAACACCACCAATTCCTGGTCCAACTTGCACTTTTCCTGCGCCGTTAATCCGGCGACAAACGCTTTCGCCGTGGTTTCCAGAATGTTCGCCCGGGCAATTTCATATTCCCACGTCACCGTATCCCGATCCCGGGCTGCGGCGATGATCCGTCTTGATCGTTTCCCGCCCAATTCAATAACCTGTGACAGGTTCACCGTCACTTCCGCTTCCGCAAATGGGTTGTTAGAACCACCTTCCGTTTCACGCGACCATTCGGAGACAAATGCCGGCCTGCCCTCGCCAAGACCAAGGCCTGTGGTACTGGACTCCCGATGTGCGCCGGAAGCGCCACTAAGTTGAATATCCTCGACCTCCAGGGACAATTCCGGATTTGGCCATTTTCGCGCCTGGATCTGCCGCGCTTCCGCGGCCCGGAGATCATAGGGGTACACTGCCAAATTCGGATTGTGCGCCAGCACAAGGGTGATTGCTTGGGAAAGGGTAATGGCGCCGCTTACCAGCGGAGGCGTGTTTTCGGCGGCATAGGCTTCAAGCCCGGGCATTAGCAGGGGTATGAGCAAGGCCATTTTCATACTATGGTAAGTTTTCATGTGTTTCTGCCTAAGTTGAATTCCATCAAACATTTCAATGGAAACGACAGTTACTAAAGCCAACTACAGATGATTTTGGAAGAGTCTGTATCCAAAGGAAACAAGTGCAAAAACACTTATCTCTTGGAACAGGGCAGGGGGGGAGGAATCAATTACGGAGCACGATAGTTCGTGCGGGAGGCACTGATAGCGGACAGGATATTATCCGGTTAAAAGCGGTGGTTTCCAGACTCATAAGTAGAGCAGGAAACACGCCATAGCCCATCAGGAAGTTGTGCGCTTTACTGGCAGCAGTTGAAACGGGCTTATGTTCACACCGTGACGGCAGGGTTGTCATATAGGCGGTCATGGGTACATCCAAGCAGGGTCCGCAATGGCTAGTGGAACGGGGCGCCTCGATGCTAGATGCTGTTGGGTTTGGTGTCGTTAACGGTGCGTCAGGCCCTGACATGCATTGGCCGTTCAGGGCTATTTCCAGGGCGATGTGACCATCTTCGGCGATGCATAAAACAACCTCGGATCCATGAAACATGGAAATAGGAACAAAAGCAACTGCCATCAGGCACGCTAATGCTCTTTTAATTCCCATCATATGCGGTTGTTTTCCTCTTCGATTGAAGTCTCAACCTTTAAACACGAATTAAGACTCTATTTAATCCTGATTATACAGGAGGAAGGAGAATCCGCACAAAATTAAGGAGATCTGTCTAAAAATATGGAGTGTATCCACTCAGGACACTGATCCTGATCAAACATGTTTCAGGAAATACGCAAAGGCTTCAAATTTCATATCAAGTTAAAAATCTAGTCTGCGGAATGTTTTTAAGGTGCGGGGGCTGCGGCATATTCTTATTTAGCCCCCATTTCAGGAAAAACGGTGGTGGAAACATGTACAGGAAAAGGTTCCTATGAGCTAATTGTTTTTTCATTACTCTCTTTGGATATGTTCAGGTCCAGGCGGTTATTCCAATTTTTGGAAGAAACAATTCGACATTATTTTCTATCTACACACAGATTTTTATTATAACCGCCGTAACCTATTATTTTTAAATGAGTTACTGTATTTCCAAAACGTGGAATTAGGGCAAAATAATGCTTTACATGAGAACGTAAATGGTGTATAGTGACTAGGACGATGAGGTGTTGTGGCAAGGAATAATAAGGAATAATAAGGCAGTTGGCATTAGGGTGGTGGGAGAGAGTTGCGATGGGAAGGAGTGTGCGCGGTTTTACCCTGATAGAGCTGTTGGTCGTGATCGCCATTATAGGCATTTTGGCGGCAATTCTATTACCTGCCTTAGCGCGAGCGCGGGAAGCGGCCCGGCGGTCCAGTTGCCAGAATAACCTGAAGGAATTCGGGCTGGTGTTCAAGATGTACGCCAACGAAGCGCCCGGAGAACGATTTCCGATGCTGAAACGGTACACGTCCACCTGGGCGCCGGGATTTGATCTTCCGTATGAAGGAAACACCTGCAACATGGGACAGGCCTCTTCGTTTGTCCCTGATGTGCAATCCATGTATCCGGAATATCTATCCGATACGGAGATCTTTCAATGTCCGTCGTCCTCCACGTATACGAAGTATGACTGGCATTATGACAATAACCCGGACAATCCCGTGGATCCCTGTGCTTCAACGAATGATTCGTATGTATATTTTGGGTGGACCATTCTGGATCAGCATGTCTATGTGGCCGGGTCCAATCCGAATGCCGATGACCCTACACCGGCCATCAACCCGTTGTTTGTTGAACTGTTTGTTAATGATTCGTGGTCTGGAGTTCTGGACGAAGGGTTTATGTGTGATATCGTCTATTTCCCTTGCGCTCCGCCACACCCGTATGACAAGGATTTGAAATTTCAGGACCTTGACCCGAACGCGGAGGAGGAGCCTGTCTACCGTCTTCGCGAAGGGATTGAAAGGTTCTTTATTACCGATGTTAACGATCCCGCCTCCACCGCCAAAGCCCAAAGCACCCTCCCCATCATGTGGGACCGCACGGCGCTCAATTTTACCCGCGATGGGTTTAACCATCTTCCCGGCGGCGCGAATGTCTTATACCTGGATGGACACGTAGGCTATCTGCGGTATCCAGATGGACATCCTATTACACGCGCCTATGCGGTTGTAATTACCCAACTGTGCGACCATTTTCCTTCTTCATGATGGTCTTTGATTCAACATTGATTTGACCGTAGAAGCTGAAATGTATAACACCTCAGAACAATACGCAGATCGTTCTGAGGTGTATGTTTTTTGAAGTGATACTCTTATGGGCACCACGTCGAACCTGTGCAGCAGTATATGGTGCACATCGTGCAGCAACAAACCGTACTATCAACGCATTTCCGGTAGGTCGCGCCCGGTGTCCTGCTGCAACACATACTGTGCTTTGACCAGCAGAGTACTCTTCCATCAGCCCCTTGAAGCAGCAATTCGGGATTCGTATCCCGGAGAATTTTCTTCCCATCCATGAAATCACTGAGAAAATCAATGTCCTCATCCGAAAATCTGTCTGGGTAAGCTTTTGGATCTGCGTCGAGTGGAGCTGCCGCAGTGTGATACAGGGCGTGCATGTCCATATTTCCGAACGTGGGATGTTCGGCGAATTTAGTAATAGCCGCTATCTCTTCCTTTGATGGGGCTTGGTTGGCAGAGCGGTTTACAAACGTCAGGGAAAGCACTTTGGCCTTGTTTTTGAGATTTTTAAACTGGCTAAGGATCTCTTTTTTAAGCGGTTCATTATTGACCGGAGGAAGGGTATCCCACGCTTGCAAGTAGAGGTCCTTCACAGTCCACTTTATATCAGGATTTGCCTTAAATAGGCTGTTCAGAGCAGACAGTGCTTCACCCGCAGCGGCTATTCGGCCTGCGCTTACGCCACTGGGCACCTTTGGCAGGTTATCATACCAAGCTGTTACGGCATCACTGACCAGAAGGTCTCCTGCAAAGAGACTGTTAAACGTCTGGCCTTCAAAAAGAACCTCGGTCATCTGAACATTGTCACCCCAGCTTATTTTTACACCAGGCGTATTAATCATTGCCGTGCATTCTGCGTCCGATCCCAGCTCAGAGGCCGCGGCGGATATCATCACCGCCAGCAACAGAACCAATAGACATTTCATCCCTCTCAACATGTTGTTTCTCTCCTTCTTTGAGTTGTCACATGTCACGTCTGTGCCTGTCTACCCCAATGGAATACAGACACTGGTTGTATGGTCACTCTAAATTTTTTCTTACGGTGTTTACACCTGCCCCAAGTAGTGTCAGCCCAGTCCCACAAACTCAGTTCTCTTTCTTATCTCACTCTCCTTTCTTGTTCTAAACCATTCCCTTCCATTCTACAAGACCTTGTTTTTACAATGCATGTTTTAATGTTGTTCTATGGTTGAATCGTATAGTCGATCTGAAGGCTTTCAAATTCCCCACGTTGTATTGTAAAACCAAATTTTGAAACAGATTTCTTTTCCACAGTGTCCCGGAGTTGATCAAGGCGGCTGATTGCTTCCTGAAACGAAGGAAAGCCGACGCCGTCAATGGCGGTTAGCCGATCCCCATACGCCAAGCCGACATTGAACAAATCGCTTCCTTTGTCCTTTTCGCTGGTTTTATCTAAAATAAGGTGGATCTGTTCTGTGTCTTGTTTGCCTTCGGGCGCCTTTGAGTAAACTACATTATGGCGGTATTTTATGTAGGGTTGATGAGGGTGATATTCCAAACCTTCCGCGGGATACATAGAAGCAATCAAATTGTCTTTGAGTGTTTTTAGTAACACCAACGTTTGGTCCCACGATACTTGTACTTGTTGTGTGGAAGATATCCGAGGGGCGGTTATCAGGGATATCAGCAGGGTGTTGCCCTCCCGTTTCACCTGTATGTCCAAGGTATCGGGGAGATTGGAGAATTCTTGTTGTATCAGGGGTTGTAATGCTGCCAGTGTGTCTGCACGGCTATGAATGCTTTGCGCGCCAAGTTGAACCAGGGTATCGTCCACTCCCACCCCGATCGGCAACACCGGCTCCCATCGCTGTTCCGAAGATAATGTCAATCCCTTAGTGTCCTGATCCGGCACACCCATCGTTTGTTCAGTATTGAGCGCTTTCGCCAATTGCCGCAGAGCCTTCCCCAGCGTCTCTTTCGTAACGGTTACATACATATTTTTTGGAGAGAGGGGTGGATTCACTAGAGTCTCTTTGTAATGGAGGCGTTTAAATGTCTCCAGTAGAGACTGAACCGGTCCATGCTGATGGATTTTGTCCAGTCCAGGCAAATTCCAACATTCGATCGGCCCATCGAATTGCGCAGTGATTAACGTATTGATTGACTCACTATACCGCACACACGCTACACCAGGAAGCGTGATAAGGAGTTCCAACGAAGCGGCATCCCAAATTCGGCTGCTTTGGTCACCGGCGGTGGAGTAGATATATTTTCCACTGTTGTCCATGGCCACATCCAAAACACTATTGTTGTGTCCTTGTAGTGTACCCACGCGCTCCCCGGTCTTTGTGTCCCAGATCCCAACCGTCAGGTCGTCGGAAGCGGTCAGCAAGTGTTTTCCATCTGGATTGAAGGTGATACTTCGCACAGGAGCCTCATGCGCCATGATGGTCAGTGCCGGCGTATCTGAATTGACGTCCCATATAATGGCCTGGCCATCCATGCCCGCACTGGCAAGGTGTTTTCCGTCTGAACTAAAACTCACTGCAAGTGCAAAGCCTGCATGCCCGGAATACGCACGGATTTTCGACCCCGAAGCTGTTTCCCAAAGGCATACTTTTCCATCCTCACCGGCAGTTCCGACATAGCGTCCAGCGGGATCAAACGTTATGCTGGTCACCTGTGCCGCATGGGGAAGCTTATGCAGTACTTTTTTTGACATCAAATCCCAGATCACCGTGGAAAATGCATCCGCTGCACAGGCGAGATAGTCTCCGTTATCCGAGAATGCAATTTTTCCAAAACCGGCTTCAACAGGATTGGCGGCATAAAGGTCATGATTGGTGGATGCATCAAAGCCAACCACATGCAGAAAGCCATCCGTTCCCTGTAGGGCAACTTGATGTGTCTTTTCACACAAGGCGATTTTGGGACGGTCCCCCACGATGGACATGAGGAAACGGCGGCTGGTCTGATAGAGGGGGTCCCAAATCTGGAAATATTCGCTGGTGGTTGTTGTTACCATACGGTTGCCGTCCTGTGTGGAATCCACCCAGGTTAATATGTTTCCTTGTCCCTCCAGGTGATTCAGCAGTGATCCACTTGCGGTATCCCAGACAGCAAAAGTGTTATTATCCGCGCATGTGACGACCACTGAACCATTGCGGGCAAAAAACGCATCTCTTAACATAACGCGATGATTGAAATACTGTATTTCCTTGTCGGCCGTTTCTTCATACAACCTTGCCACTCCGTCTTCGCACGCAGTAAGCAACCGTGAGGCATCCGGTGAAAACCGCACCTTAAGTGTACGCCCATTAGGTGTCGTCCATCTACGAAGTTCTTTGCCCGTGGCGGTATCAAAAAGTGCGGTAAAGCCCCCACCGCAGGTGGCGAGACGCGTGCCATCATTATTGAAGACTGCATCTTCTCCGCCGCATACAAATCGTTGGTTATTAGCCGTCATATCCCAGACCATGATACCCCCGACAGGCGAAATCAGGGCCAATTCTTTCCCGTTAGGCGCACACACTACTTTTCCCAATGGTCCAATACCGGTTTCTATAGTGGTGATCAAGGCGCCGGATTGGACATCCCAGATTCTGGAGGTGCCATCGGTGGCGGCAGAAACAATTTTGGTATTATCCGGGGTGAATTCCGCCCAGATCGCTTTTTCTTTGTGGCCGGTCAAGGTATGGAGGAGTTTGCCCGAGTCTACTACCCAAACCTTAACCGTCCCATCCTGGGAGGCTCCTGCCAGATATTTTCCATCTGGACTGAACCGGAGAACAATGGAAAGCAGCACGTTGCCTTCGCAGGAAAGTTTGAGCGCACCAGTCTCCGAATTCCACAACTTTACTGTTTGACCATTTGACATGGTAGCGATGAGCATTCCATCCGGACTGTAAGTTGCCGTAGCGAAACGTTCCCCAGGCGGAGCGGTCACTGTGCGGAGTTCCGGATTTGCCTGGCTAAGCAAATAGCTCCACTCCCAACCGCGCTGCGCAGGGAGGGTTTTTTCGGCCACTTTATTGGCGGTGATGTGGTCCTGATCCTTGATGGCTGCCTGCATCAAACCAAGTTGGGTAAGGTAGCCTTGCCGCTCCGCCACCTCCCGTTGGGCGTGTTCACGGTCGCGGGCGTTCATGATACTGATATATGAATAAATGCCCAAGACCGCCAACACCAGTACGAACCCCGCGGCGGTATTGACCACCATGCGATGTTGGCGGTAGTAGCGGAACAACACTTCCTTCACGGAGTATTTGTAGGCGCTGACCAGCATACCCGCGATAAACCGGTGGATGTCGTTGGCCAGTTCAATGGCGCTCTGATACCGTTCGGCAGGATCTTTCCTCATGGCCTTTTCGCAGATTTTGACCAGTTCCGGCGGGGCGTCGGAGACGGTTTGGAACACGGACTCCGGACTGGAATTCACCACTTTCTGCAGAATTTCATGGGTGGTTTTTCCGGAAAAGGGCGTCTTGCCGGTCAGGATTTCATATAAGACAGAACCAAGCGCATAGACGTCCGAGCGTTCGTCTATTGCGGCGATATCGCCCCGGGCCTGTTCCGGGGCCATGTAGTGGGGGGTGCCCAGCCTCATGCCATCTTTTGTCTTGGTGTCTTCCATCTCAACGGTGGCGTCTTTGTCCAGGGCTTCAAGTTCTTCCCGTATCTTCTCTTCGGAGACGTCTTCTTTCGCCTTAATTTTGGCAATACCCCAATCCAGGACTACGGTTTCACCGAATTCGCCCAGCATGACATTGGCGGGTTTGATGTCGCGATGAATCACGCCCCGGCTGTGTGCATAGGCGATGGCCTGGCACAGATTTTGAAAATGGGACAGGAGTTTGAGCCGCTCCACCACGTCTTTGCGTTCTTTCAGGGTATCGTGCAGGGTTTTACCACGGACCAGCTTCATAGTGTAAAACAGGTGTCCGTCCTGGCTTTCGCCCAGTTCATACACCGGCACGATTGAGGGATGTTCCAACCGGCCCGCCACCTGGGCCTCCCGGATGAAGCGTGCGGCCGTGCTGGCGGCATACCGCCTGGGGGAAGGGTGGGTTGGCTCCGGGAAGTAATCGGTTTCCGTGAGCAGTTCTTTCATGGCTACTTGGCGGTCTAATCGTTCGTCATGCACCACCAACACCCTGCCCATGCCGCCCCGGGCATGTTCCTTCACCAAGGTATACCGGCCGGGAATTCGGGGAAGCCCTTCATACCGCCTTTCCAGTTGTTCAAAAAAGCCCGGAGGGGCTTGTTTGGTAATGGGTGCGGTGGTTTCCTCCTGAGTTTTGCCGGCAATTCCCAACAATTCCAATGCATAGGCGGGGCCGCCAAATGTTTCAAGGGCCTGGTCAGCACTTCCGTGTTGATGGATGAGCGCTTCCGCGAGCCGGTCCACAAAGCGGACATCATCGGGTCCCAAGATGCTTGTTTCGATACAATGCTGCCACAATGGGATATGCGGCGCTTTTTCCCAAGCGGAGACGGCGGGACTCATTGTCTCGATGGACAACCCCTTGAACTGCGCGGCCAACAGGCCGAATAATAAATCGCCAGAACCGTATTCCATTGCTGTGCACCTCCCCTAAGAACCTGTTCTTTTCGTTCCTAATCCACGTTTTGTCACTCCCCACCCATTCGATTTTCCAGCTTTACCTCTATCATATACCTGAAACAGTGATTGTGCAAGCTTTTTTTCTATTCCGCCGATAGCAGATTAGGTGGTCAAACTGGTATTCTTTCCAAAAAATCGCTTCTTAGGAAATTATTAAAAACCGGGAGATGAGGCATATGGAATGTAGAAAACCCGTAGTGGAGGGTTTCATTATTTTGCTCCTTATGGGGCTCATGGGAGCCTTTTATTGGGCGATTCGAGGTACGGCGGGGTATGGCGGGGAGACGGGGGGCATGCTTGCGGGGTTTGGCTGGGCGCTCACGTGGTATACCCTATCCCGCTTGGGCAAAGATGCGGAACGGCGGCCGTATGGCCACCCCTGGATACTATTGGCCATTACCCTGGGGATTGGGTTGGGGGGATTTACGGGATATGGGGTGTACATTTCCTGGGTGAAAGGACTTTTTTATCAAAATTGCCCCGATCTTGGCCGGGACATCCCCGCATGGACAGGCTATGCCATGCTATTCGCCTGCGGATGGCATTGGGGCGGGAACACGGGCTGTTTTATGGCTTGGTGCGCCCCCAGACGGCCCCTGAGTAAAGGAGATTGGGTAGTTCGAATCGCCTTTGGAGTGGGCGGGGCGGTGGCGGCGGCTTTATTAGTGCGCATTTTTCCGCAATTGTTTCTGCCGTATTTTCATGAGGGCATCTATGCGGTTCCGGAATACAAAACGTGTCAGCGGGCCTTGCTTTCCATACAAACGATTGCGCCGCATGTGGGTTCCGCACTCGGTTTTCTGGCGTACGAAATGGTGCGCAAAGACTGGCGGGCCGTGGGGATGATCCTGACCGTGGGCCTTGGATTTGCCATTCCCTTTTCCGTGGGCGGCATTTGGCATACCATGCATGACATCCCCTTCGAGATCGACTGGTGGAAGAATTGGGAAATGACCATCGGATTGGGCGGCGGGATGAGCTTGGGACTGGCGTTCTGGCTGTTCAACCGGCCCGAAGCTACCGCGCCAGCGCCGATGAACAGACTGTCTCTTGCGTTCTTTCGCTCCGGGTTCCCCTTATGGCTTCCAACGGCGAACGTGTTACAGGGAGGCTATGACGGGTGGTGTGAATTGCACAAAGTGCCCACTTCAACCATGGGGTATGCGATTCTGGTGATAGTGAGTGTTACGCCGTTTGTTATCGCGTATGGGATACAGAAGCGCCGAGCCGCCTTTAAAGAAGAATACCGGGTATCTTTTCCGGTCATTGCCGCATTTCTTGGTCTGATTATCGCGATGGGATATCTAACCAGCATGCCGCCGCAATGGTGTTTCGGGAATACTTTCCTTGTGACACTCTATACTGTTTACATCGGCGTGAGTGCGTTTCTTTTCTGCATCCTATGGCGCAGACAGGCTACTTGAGTCCGGCCGCCCATGCCGCGGCGCGTCGATACAGTTCATGGACGCCCGGTGCGCTGAATGCTTTCACATCATGGCCAAGGAGACAGTGGAAGATGCGCCCGCGGGGATTATCCACTACAAACGCCATCGGGTAGGACTGTTGATCCACTTTGCTGGTGGCCTCACAGAGCACGCGTATGGGAGTCGCGCCGTCGAGGCAGGTGTATAACTCATCCTGTGTGGTAAATGGCTTCATATCTTTCGTGATAGGGTGATTGGGTTCCGTTATCCGCACGTCGAAGGCGCCATAGGGGTCGTGTCCACGCTTGGAGGGATTCCAGATGCGTCCGGCGATCTTGACGAAGTCCGGCAACTCCTGAAATGCACCGCAGCCGAAGTGCACCATCGCCATGCCATGACCGGAATTCACGTATTGTTCCAAACCGGACAGGATCTCCTTGCTAAGCGGCAGACGCTCGGCATAATTTTTGAAGTGCAGCACGACGGCGTCATAGTGGGTCAAGAGAGGAGAGCCAAGGATGGCTGGGCTTTCGGTGATGGCAATCTCAAGACGGGCATCCTCCCGCAATATCCCTGCAAGCGGCGGGCAGGTTTCCCGCCAGACGTGACCGGGATAATCGTCGCCCGTGACAATCAGCACCCGCTTGCGTTCGACGGATTCGGTTTTCTCCAACAGCCAGAGTTCATTCACCACGGCATTCGGGCCTGTTTCATGTACAAAAGCCACACGTAACTGCTTTTTTCCGGCATAGCCGCCCGTGAGCGGCAATTGCAGCCGCGCCCAGGTGGATTCCCCAGCATTAAAGGCGCACGCCTGGGTGGCCGGCAGTACCGGGGTCCATACAATGGGCTCTCCAATGCCAAATTTTACAGACTGGCATCGGCCGGTTTTATCGGCATCCCACCACGTAACACCGAGCACATATTCTTTTTTTGGATCCAGTCCGGTTAATTCCGCTTCGACTTGCTTCTCATCCCAGGCGCAGTCGCCTATCGGGCCTGATATGCCGGGAAACGCAAAGGTTTCCCCGGTGATCATTTTTACATACGGGCCTGCTTCTCCAGGGCTTTGCATTTGCGCGCCGCAGTCCAGATAGGCGGCGATGCGGTATCCATTTGGAATAACCGGATCGTCAGGGGCAATGGCGGAGGTGATGGTGTTCTGTGCGCCAAGCGGAAGGGAAAAGAGTATAAACAGGAGCGAGGTAAATACACAGTATAGAAATGCAGCGTTCGGTTTCATGTTCAACGATCCTCCGGAAATGCACGCATGAATTCGTCATACTTGGCTACGATCTGGGTGTCGTCCAGCGGGGCCACAATCATTCGCGTACGGGCACGCACGACATCGCCTACTGCCAAAGTTTTTCCGAACAACGAAAGGTACATGGAATAATGGCCTTCATTGCTACACGGCGTGGATACGGCAAAGCAATCCTTCGGGCGCGTCATGACAATCTGGGCGAGTTTCGTTTCCGCATCCCGGCGGTAGAGCAAGGGCGCGGCAAACTCCGGGCGGATCGCCCAATCTACGGGGCTGGGAGGATAGGTCCAGCGCCCGTCCTTGATCAGCTTTACCGCATCCGCATCGCGCGGAAACATCTGCCAAGTGCCTTGAGCAGGTTCAGGGGACATGAACGCCTTTGTTCCGTCCGGCTGCTTTGCATAGACCTGCGTGATGGGGAACCGGTCGGTAAGATACGACGATAAAAACATCTCAAACTCGGGCAAGGCAGCCTTAGCTTCCACCACGGTTTCTAAGTCCAGCACGTCAGGAGCGGACCAGTGGTAGGTAGCCGTTAACACAAACGGGCGATCTTCGGCCGGCGCCCAAGTGACTTTCAGTGTATCGGGAGCAGTGACTTCCGCCACACTCGGAACCGTGCGCATGCTGTCCCCATGCCGGTGATTCGTGGTGAAGACCCGGTAATAATTCAGCAGGCCCGGCAGCCCCGGTGTTTTCGCGAGCGCAAGGTTGTTAGGTGTGTATTCGGCAGGCACCAGCCCAATAGAAGCACCTCCCGCGCGCATTACTCCTTTCATTACGCCCGTATCAAAGTTGAATTCACCTGCGTTGGCGCCGGGAGTGAATATCGGCTTGGGTGATTCTGGCATAGCAGCAAAACCATAGATCATGAATACCATTAAAAACATCAGGAAAAGGCGCTTCATAACGTTCTTTGCTCCTTAATGGTTGCTTATTCGATTATTTTCCTGCCCAGGGGACAGGATCGTCAAATTCCAATTTAACCACTATGACGGTGTCTGAAAAATCGTTTACAGGCAGATTATACAGACGGAGGACCGGTTTTCCGTTTTCGTGGTCCCAAGGCAATAAATCTACCCGCGTTTCCACGTTTCGCCCATCATTCAGCAATACGGCGGTTTTTGGTTTCACGTTGAAGGGGTGCATATATACCGCGCAGGTTTGCGGCGACTGGTTGAGGTGCACATACAGCGTGTTTCCTTTTCGGGTCAGCAGGATTTCACGGTTTTTCACCAGGTGCGATGCGGGCGCTCCGTCAAAGGATTCTTTGACGGCGTTGTACCACGCTCCAATTTTCTCCAAAATGCGAACGCCTTCGGGCGGCATGGTTCCGTCCGCCATGGGTCCCACATTCAGGAGGTAGTTCCCGCCTTTGGCGAGGATTTTATCGATGCTGCGGATGAGATGTTCATCGGAGTAATAATCTTCCTCCGCACGATAGCCCCAGCTTTGCCGCCCAATCGCCTGGCAGGCCTCCGTGGGCTTGGTAAAGGCCAATTGTTGATTCACCTCGTCGTTCCAGTCGCGTTCGGGCGTGGAGAAATCACCGGCATCAAAGCCACGGTTGTTAATCACGGCCTGTGGTTGCAGCGAGCGTATCAGCGCATTGTAGGAAGGGTCTTGATATTTGACTACGTTCCCGTCCCACCAGAAGCCATGGATAGCGCTGTAGTTCGTGCAGAGTTCGGTTACCTGCGCGCGCAGGAAAGCCAGGTACTTGGAGAGATCCGGCTGGTCGCCTGGCGCCGGTTTCTCATATTCATACGACCGTCCTTCATTCGGATAATTCGGGTGGTGCATATCCACCACGGAGTAATACAGACAGAGGGGGAAATTGCGCCGGTGACAGGCTTCGGCCAATTGCGCCAGGATGTCCTTTCCATATGGGGTGTTCATCACGTTGTAGGACGTTTGGGCCGTGTTCCAGAGGCAAAATCCTTCGATGTGCTTGGTGGTGATACAGAGGTAGCTCATCCCGGCCTTTTCCGCCAAATCGAGCCATGCATCGGGATTAAATTTAACGGGATTAAATTGGTGGATGAGCTTTTCGTATTCCTCGCGGGGGACGTGAAGCCGGTAGGGGTGCTGTTCATGCCACGCTGGAATCGCATACAACCCCCAATGCACAAACAGGCCGAAACGCTTCTCGAAAAACCAGTCGCGGCCATCGTTGAACCGCGGGATCGCCGGTTCGGCATCCGCCGCGAACATGGAGCACGACACCACCATCAGCATGGCTGTTACCATGGCGTTAACTCCCTTCTGGGGTAACGGGAAGGCGAGGCTCCCGCCGAGCCGTTGAACAAAATCTGCCTTACACTATATGTGAGTCTACAACTCTCCCGATCTAAGTTTCACGGCTCGGCAGGAGCCTCGCCCTCCCGAACTGTTAATTCTTTGATCGTTTCAGGGTGCGCCGTGCGCACCAGCGATAATACTATCCTTGCTTTTCTTCGGGCAGTGGTGTGGCGCCGGTCCACAATTGATTGACGACATACAGCACCGCGGCCCCACTGATAATAAACACGCCCAAGAGGACTGCCGTGTATAAATACCGGCCATAGAGGAGGTTGCCGACGGTGAACAAGGAAGACCAGATCATAATGCATCCCGCGGACCAGCCCAGCAGCGCCAGGGGGATGTTTTCGTGCGTGGCGGCGGCCTCTTCTTCGGTGATGCCGGCTTCCTCGCGAATCATTCTCCATCCGGGCCCGAACGGCCGCACTTTTTTATAGAATTCGATTAGCGTTTTGCGGTCGGTCTGGGGTCCTAAATACGCGGCGAGCATCCAGCAGATCGTGGTGGCGATGATGGTGATAATCAGGCTCGATGCGGTGGAAAACTCGATATCATATCGTTTTAGCACCAACAGTATGATAGAAACGCCAAAAGAACTGACCATGGCGACCACTTCGCACCAGGCATTGATACGCCACCAGAACCAGCGAACGAGATAGAGCAGACCGGTGCCCGCGCCGACCTGCAAGATAAGGTCAAAGCTGTCCTTGGCGGTTTCCAGGGCATACACCATTCCCGATGCGCTCAAAAACAGGAACACGGTGCAGAAGCGACCTGCCCACACATAATGTTTCTCATCGGCATCCTTGCGGATAAAGCGGCGGTAAAAATCATGCACCAGATACGATGCGCCCCAGTTGAGGTGAGTCAGGATGGTGGAGGAGTTGGCGGCAATTAGGCCGCCCACTATCAGTCCGACAAATCCCACCGGGAGGAATTTCAGCATGGCGGGGTAGGCAATGTCATGGCCAAGGAGTTTGGGATTCAGGTTTGGGAAGGCTGTCTGGATATCGGACAATTGCGGGTATATGATCAGAGAGCACAGCCCTACGATGATCCATGGCCAGGGGCGCAGCACATAGTGGGCGACGTTAAAGAAAAGCACGGCGCCGAGAGAGTCTTTCTCCGACTTTGAGGAGAGCATGCGCTGGGCGATATAGCTGCCGCCGCCTGGTTCCGCCCCGGGATACCAGACCGCCCACCACTGCACGGCAATAGGCAAGATGAACACCGCGACCGCGATATCCCAGTTGTTTGAAAAGTCAGGAAAGAAGCGGAGGTAGTTGATGCCGCTCGGGCCTTTCATTGCGGAAAGCTTTTCCACCAGCCCCGCCATGCCGCCGATTTCAGGTTGTTTCAAGGCGAAAAAGGCTGCGGCAATCACGGCGGTCATCATGATTACGAACTGAATCATATCGATGACCAGGACGCCCCAGAGGCCGGAATGCGTGGCGAAGATGACGTTCAACAACCCCACGAAGAGGAGGGTCTGCCAACGGTCCAAGCCGAACAGGATGGCTGCGATTTTGCAGGCCGCGAGGTTCACCGTGGCCATGATGATACAGTTGAAAAAGAATCCGAGGTAGACCGCGCGGAATCCGCGCACCAGGCTGGCCGCCGTGCCGGAGTAACGCTGCTCATAAAATTCCAGGTCCGTCATTACGCCGGAGCGCCGCCACATCCGCGCGTAGAAGAACACGGTTGCAACGCCGGTCAGCACAAACGCCCACCAGCACCAGTTGCCCGCCACGCCTTGGCGGCGGACAATGTCCGTAACGAGGTTGGGCGTATCGCTGCTGAACGTGGTGGCCACCATCGAGATGCCCGCAAGCCACCATGGCACCGAGCGCCCGGACACAAAAAATTCCGCTGTGTTCTTCCCGGCGCGTTTTCCGAAAAACAGGGCGGGCATGAAGCAGATAAACAAAGAAAAGAGTACGATGATCCAGTCAATGGCATGGAGATGCATGCAGCCGTTCCTTCCGTTTTACACGAATACTTCCAAGCATTCCCATCCCGTACCACGCCTTCACGGAGAAGAGGCGAAAACGGCGGGAATCAAAAGGGTAGTATAGGAAGAGGATAGGTGTTTACGCAACCATAAAAGAGGCATTTGCAGGCAGGTTGATTCTTCGGGTCCGGCTTGTTACAATTCTTTCACATAAGGAATAAGAACATGCGCTTACGAGCGGCAAGAAACCTTCTCACCGGGGTGAGAGGGTGTTTTTTTATGTAAGGAAGCAGAATGGATCGCACGGGAAAAGTACCGTTTCAGACACTGGTGATAATGGACGCGGATGTGATGGAACAGCACATCCGCCGGATGGCGCAGGAAATCATTGAAGACAATCCGGAGGTGGGGTCGCTGGTTATCCTCGGCATATTGCGCCGGGGGCGGCCGCTGGGGGAACGTCTCGCCCAGCATATCGGCCAAATGATGGGGGTGACACCGCAGGTGGGTTCACTGGCCACGACGCTGTACCGGGATGATTACCGCAGCGGGATGGGCGTGCCCAAACCGCACGGAAATACGCATTTTGATTTCAGCTTGGACGGGCGGACGGTGTTGCTGGTGGATGATGTGCTGGCGGCGGGGCGCACCATCCGTGCGGCGATGGATGAAGTGATGGACTATGGCCGGCCCAAGCGGATACAACTGGCGTGCCTGGTGGACCGGGGCGGGCGTGAATTGCCCATCCAGCCGGAGTATTTCGGCTGGTCCATCGGTACGGAGCCGAATGAGTGGGTGTCGGTGCGTTTGACGGAATTGGATGGGGAAGATGTAGTGCTGTTGGAGCGCTACGCGGCGGAAGAAGGAGCATAGGGGCCATGGCGGACCTGAATCCCACCGTCTGGACGCGGAAAGACCTCATCGGGATAGAGGATCTTTCCCGGGAGGAAATTGAACTGGTGCTGGACACCGCGCCGCAGTTCGTGGCGGTGTCCAAGCGCGAGAGCGGCATTAAAAAAGTGCCGCTGTTGCAAGGGCGGCTGGTGGTGAACTGGTTTCACGAACCCAGTACGCGCACGCGTACATCGTTTGAGTTGGCGGCAAAACGGCTGAGTGCAGACACGTTGGGAATAACCGTGGCGGCATCGAGTTCGGTTAAAGGTGAAACACTTCATGATACGCTTGCGAATATCGAGGCCATGCACAGCGATGTAATTGTGATCCGGCACAGTTGCGCGGGCGCGCCGCACATTCTCGCGGCAAATCATGACTCGCACATCATCAATGCGGGCGACGGCCGCCATGAACACCCGACTCAGGCCCTGCTGGACACCTTTACCATGCGGGAACATATACGGGCGCAACGGAATGATCCAACAGCGGGTCTGGACGGCGTCAAGGTGGCCATTATCGGCGACATCGAACACAGCCGTGTGGCCCGAAGTGATATTTGGGCGTTGAACAAACTCGGGGCGCGGGTGACGCTCTGCGGTCCGTCCACGTTGCTTCCCATGCATATTGAGCGGATGGGCGTCCGGGTGACAACGAATTTGAAGGACGCCATCAGCGACGCGGACGTGATTTACGCGCTGCGCATTCAGTTGGAGCGGCAGCAAAAAGGATTGTTCCCGAGCATCCGTGAGTACATCCGGCTTTTCCGCATCGACAATGACTCGCTCCGGAATGCGCCGGCCCATGCACTGATTATGCATCCCGGTCCGATTAACCGGGATTTGGAATTGGCTTCGGAAGTGGCGGACGGCCCGCGCAGCGTGATTCTGGAGCAGGTGAGCAACGGTGTGGCGGTGCGCATGGCAGTCATGCATCTGTTGGTGAATTTTGGCGGCAAACGGCCTCAGGGAGTGGCGTAAATGAGCCTCGCAATTGTAAACGGGCATGTAATCGAGCCCACGTTGGGTCTGTCGGAACCCATGGATCTCCTCATTGACCACGGTGTTCTAGTGAAGATGGGCAAGAACCTGCGCGGGGATGAGACCATCGATGCGGCGGGGTGCGTGGTATGTCCGGGGTTGGTGGATATTCACGTGCATTTCCGCGAGCCGGGGTATGAATCGAAGGAGACGATTGCCTCGGGAAGCCGTGCGGCGGCCAAGGGTGGTGTAACCACGGTGGTGACCATGGCGAATACAAACCCGGTGATCGATAACGCGGGCATGGTGGAGTTTATCGTCCGGCGCGCCCGTGAGACGGCCTGCATCAAGATCCGGCCCGCGGCCTGTGCCACGAAAGGAATGAAGGGCGAAGAAATCACCGAGATGGCGGAGTTGAAGGAAGTAGGGGCGGTGGCGGTCTCGGACGATGGCCGGGATGTTACGTCGAGCGCTGTCATGCGGCGCGTGTTGCAGTACGCGGACATGGCGGGGCTGGTGTGCATGAGTCATAACGAAGATGAGACGCTGGCCGAAGGCGGCTCGATGAATGAAGGATTCAATTCGACTATCCTGGGCATACCAGGCATACCCAAGGCTGCGGAAGAGATTCGGATTGACCGCAATATACGGCTGGCGGAACTTACCGGTGCGCGGCTGCACATCCAGCATGTCACCAGCGCGGAGGGCGTGCAATTGGTCCGCCGCGCCAAAGCTAAGGGATTGTGTGTGACCTGTGAAACCGCGCCGCATTATTGGATGTTGACCGATGACGCCGTGAAAACCTTCAATAGCAATGCAAAAATGAATCCGCCCTTGCGTGAACCCGAGGATGTGAAGGCCATCATCGAAGGCATTAAAGACGGCACGATCGATTGCATCGCCACGGATCATGCGCCGCACACGCCCACGGAAAAAGCCGTGGAATTCGCCCTGGCCCCGTTCGGGATTATTGGATTGGAAACCTCGCTTGCCCTTGTCATTACCGGCTTGGTGGAAAAAGGTCACCTCTCTTTGGAACGTGCGATAGCGCTGATGACCACCGCGCCGTCCCAGATCTGTGATCTTAATGCGGGAATATTGGTGGAAGGCGGTCCTGCGGATGTTGCCGTGTTTGATCCGAATGCGGAGTGGGTGGTCAAAGCAGAGGAGTTTGCCTCCCGCAGCAAGAATTCGCCCTTCCTAGGCATGACCCTGCGTGGCAAAGTGAAGTGCACCATTTGCGACGGCAACGTCGTGTATTTCGCCTCGTAAGCAAAGGAGGTTGTCCATCATGGCGTGTGAAGCAACGGTATATGCGCGTGCCGGTCTGATTGGGAATCCCTCCGACGGGTATTATGGGAAATGCATCAGCTTTATCTTTCGCAATTTTGCGGCGAAGGTGAGTCTCTATGAAAGCCCGGAAGTGGAAATCATTCCGAGCGTGCAGGATCGCTCCAAATATGATTCCATCGATGATCTGACGGATGACGTAAAGAAGAATGGATACTACGGGGGCATCCGTCTCATGAAGGCGGCGGTGAAAAAATTTTTGGAATACTGTCAGGCTAATAAAATCAAGCTTCCCAAACGCAATTTCTCCATCCGGTACCGCTCAACGATCCCCCGGCGTCTTGGGTTGGCGGGGTCGAGCGCGCTGGTGGCGGCAACAGTGCGCTGCCTGATGGAATACTATGATGTAAGTATTCCGCAGACCATTCTGCCGAACCTGATTCTTAGCGTGGAAACGGAGGAATTGGGTATTTCCGCCGGATTGCAGGATCGGGTAATCCAGGTGTATGGCGGGTGTGTGTACATGGATTTCGACAAGGCCATCATGGATGTTCAGGGGCATGGCCAATATGAAGAATTGGATCCACGGCTGTTGCCCAATTTATACATCGCTTACCGGGATGATTTGGGGGAAGGTTCCGAGACCTTTCATAACAATGTGAAGGAGCGCTGGCTGCGGGGCGACCCGCAGGTGCTGGAGGCCATGCAGCAATTTGCGGCGCTGGCCAAGGAAGCACGGGATTTGCTGCTGGCAGGGCACAGTCAGGAGATCGGACCGCTGATGGACCGGAATTTTGACCTGCGGCGCTCCATTTACTCGCTGGATCCGCGCAATGTGGACATGGTGGAGCGCGCACGGTCCGTGGGGGCGAGCGGGAAGTTTACGGGGTCGGGTGGATCGATTGTGGGCGTGTATGAGGATGAAACCATGTATCAGCGGTTGGAGGAGGCAATGAAGGCGGGCGGGATTACCGTGATAAAGCCGAAGCTCGACGTATAACCTGAATCAGACGAATATGCCATGGCAACGCTGTATCTTATAGCCACTCCCATTGGGAATCTGGAGGATATAACCCACCGCGCCGTCCGCGTGTTGGGCGAGATTGACGCACTGGCCTGTGAAGACACACGGATCACGCGGCGCATTTTCGAGCGGTACGGGATCTCGCTGCCGGCCACGGTTTTTCCGTATCACGAACACAACGAGGAGCAGGCGGGCAAACGTATTCTGGGATTGCTGGCAAACGGATCAAACGTGGGATTGTGCACGGATGGCGGATGCCCGGGCATCAGCGATCCGGGCTATCGCATTATTATGGCGTGTTATGAAGCGGGCCATGCCGTCGAGGTGTTGCCGGGGGCGAGCGCCGTAACCACGGCATTGCTTCTCTCCGGCCTTCCCAGTTCCAGTTACACGTTTAAAGGATTTCCCCCGCGAAAACCAGGGCCGCGCAAACGGTTTCTGGAACTGGATCGCGATCTGCCGCACACCTTGGTCATTTTTGAATCGCCCTACCGGCTGGCGGCCTTGCTGGCCGATGCCCACGCCGTTTTGGGAAACCGGCTGGCGGCCGTGTGCATTGAATTGACGAAAAGATTTGAGCGGGTGCACCGGGGTTCCTTGTCGGAATTGTCGGTGCAATTTCAGAAACAGGAAGTGCGTGGGGAAGTAACGGTGGTGATTGCGGGGAATCATCCAAAGTTCCGGGAAGAATCGGTGGAACCGGAAGATGAGTATTGAAATAGACTGGCCCTCAATTAAAACATTTGTTTACAAAGTTGCATTTAATAAAAAGAATTGGGTATAGTCGCGGCGTGGTGGGTTCAATCGCTGAGGGAACAGGCGGTGAAGCAGTTCGCCTGGCAGGGAGCAAAGCATTGCGCAAAACGCGGTAATGCTCTATGAAAAAGTGGTTGTACCGGCGTGGTGAGCGCCAGCGCGGTATGAAAGAGAAGTGGAAACATTCAACAGGAGTAGCGTCTTGGTTGAGATAGGCGTTACCCAAGGAGCGGGGTCTTATGAACAAGGCTGAGACAAAATTCAGCGTCAACATCGAGAGTCCTATTGCCGTTTTTGTCCAGATCGAGAACCAAGTGCAGTTCGCGATTGCCTCCGGAAAGTACAAACCGGGTGACACGCTTCCCTCGGTGCGCGAAATGTCGGAGATGCTCAAGGTGAATCCGAACACCGTAACCAAAGCGTACCGGGATCTGGAAGTGATGAAACTGGTTCATACGCGGCGAGGCGTGGGGGTAACGGTGTCGGAGAAAGCGCCGAAGCTGTGTCAGGAAGCGATGCGGCAGATGGTGGTGGAGCATCTGCGCGACGCCGTGGCGGAATGCGTGGCCACCGGGTTGAGCGGAGCGGAAATTCGCAAGCTGGTGAGCGAGACAATCGACACTGGGTATCAGCCGTATCAAGTCTGAACCGTTATTGTGCGGGCCATCCTTCTTCGCCGATTAACGGCACGAAGATGCATGAGATGCTTTCACTCTCAATGTAGGTGTTTGCTTTGCGGATTACTTTGATGAGGCGTTGAAAATCACGCCCGCCTGCCGGGCAAAGCAGTCTTCCGTTTTCCCCCAGTTGTTCTTTCAAGGGCGCGGGAATGGCAGGACTGCCGGCGGTGACCAGAATGGCGTTGTAGGGTGCACGTTCATAATAACCGAGAGAGCCGTCGCCACATAGGATCGTCACGTTTGAGTATTCAAGTTCCATGAGCCGCTGCCGGGCGATATCCGCAAGCGGGGCATGCCGCTCGATGGACACGACTTCCGCGGCAAGTTGCGCCAGGATCGCGGTTTGATAGCCGGATCCGGTGCCAATTTCCAATACACGGTCGGTTGGGGCGAGTTCGAGCAACTCGGTCATAATCGCAACCATGTAGGGCTGCGAGACGGTTTGGCCGCATGCGATCCGGACGGGATGATCCTCATACGCCTGTGCCTGGCAGTCACAGGGTATAAACAGGTGCCTGGGAACCTTCCGGAGAGCGGCCAGAACCCCGGGATGGCATACACCGCGCGCGACAATTTGCGCATCCACCATCCGGTTCCGTTCTGCTTGCCGGGGAAAGTGCTCCATAGGGGAACGCCTATTTTCGATTAAAGTGACCATGATATCCGCCTTGCGCAGGCCAATATCGATCCTCACTAATATTGCAAGAGCAGGAGCCGCACGATCCAGACGGCGATCACCGCCGAAATGGGGCCCCAATCCACGGGGCCGGCGGGGGGCAATATCCGCCGCATTAAATTGATAAGGGGATCTGTAATTTTTGGGAGCCATCGTAAATATCGGGAATGGATGTCCAGTTCCAGCCAGGGAGCGGTCCAACGCACCAAAATGGCCAACATATACAGCGTGAGGGCACTGCCGATAAGGGTGCGCAGGGTATATGCCAGCGGGCTGGTTGTCATGTCAACGAAAACTCCCGTAACCGGCGGTACACCGGACCGCCGGGTCTTAGTTCGCTGGAAAATAATGACACAACGGAAGCCGTGAATTCACCTCCATAATAGGTTTGCGCCGCCTCAAGAGTCTCGGGAAGCCGGCCCAAGGCCTGATGATCCCGTATGCGCGCCAAGGTGATATGCGGATGAAATGCCTTTTCCTCCGGGGGAAGTCCAGCGGTCTGCGCGGCGTGTTCGGCATGGGCTTGGATGGCGGACAGATCCCCGGAACGGACTTCCATGCCCGCCCACACGACACTGGGTTTGCGGCGGTTGGGAAAACCACCGAGCCCCTGCACGGCCAGGGTGAGCGGCCCGCACGCATGATAGGCCTCTTCGAGCAGGGAAGAAATTTTATTAACAGCATCCTGGTCTGCCTCACCGAGAAAGCGCAAGGTGAGATGCATGTTTTCAGGATGCACCCATGAGGCTTTCGCGCCGGAATGACGCAATCGTTCACGGATCGACATCAGCGAATCCTTGATGGCCTCCGGCAATTCAATAGCGATAAACGCTCTCATTCCTGCTCGCCTTTATTTGCCATGAGCCTGGACCACGCTTCGCCGTCCGCACACACTTCGGGAATGCCGATATCCGCCACGACCAGATGTCCGAGGTATTCTTTGGCGGCGGGATTGAGAAAGCCCTGCTTCGCAAACTGAAACGTGACGGTCACATCCGCTTTCACGCAACATCCGCAACACTCTCCGGTATCCGCGTTGAGACCCGAAGGCAGGTCCACGGCAATGGTATAGATTTCAGGCCACGCCTCTATGGCGGCGCGAATGGGGCCTTGTACTTCACCTTTTACGCCCGTCCCCAACAATGCATCCACGAGAATTGCGCAGTCAGCCAGTTCCGCCATTGCGGAGACCGCCGCAGTTTCGTTTGAGGCCGCAATCACTTTGCCGCCCAGGCGTTGATAAGAATGAAGAAAGGTGGCGGCATCGCCTGTGATGTTTGCCGGTTCAGCGATTAGCACCACGCGGGGTTCGTACCCGGCAAGCAAGGCCAGGCGGGCCACGACATAGCCATCCCCGCCATTATTGCCCTTTCCGCACACGATACCCACAGGCCCGCGCTGGATTTCACGGAACACGGCTGCGCCCGCGTTATTCATCAGCACTGCACCAGGAATTCCGAGAGCCTCGATACAGCGCCTGTCTGCCTCACGCATGGCCGCCGCCGTCAATGTTTTCATAGTGTTTTCCGCTTCCGGTTGCGCATATCGATAATTCGTTTTAGGCTCAGTATTTTACCTGAACCCGGTAGGTTATTTTAGCTTCACCGTCTTTGGAAACGGGCACATGGAAGATGGCAGTGTACGCATCTTTCTTTTCGTGTGGAATGGATGATTTCAAAATATCCCAATCGCCATGCATAGGTTCAACAACATCAACCGTGACGTCGATGTCTTTGTGATTGCGAAGGATGATCTCAAATTCCGCCTGGTGAATGTTGTCCGCAATCCGTTTATAGTCGGTCTGTTTGCGTTCGCCCACGATGTCGAACGCATTGCCCAGGCGCAAGCGCACTTCCTCATCCTTGGGGGTGTGTTTCACGCGATCTTCCCCGGAAAACTGGAGCATGCCCTGACTGTCTTCCTGATACACGCGCAGAATGCCGGCAGGCAACGGCATGCCCATATGATTTTCTTCCTTGTTCCAAAAACTGAGAAATACCGCAATTTTTTCGTTTTCCACCCGTGGCATGGGGTGGACGTAATAGGACTCATCGCCCCGGTATTCATACACTTTCTTCACGCTGATAGCCTGGGCTGACAAAAGGCTGACCTGCTTGGACTGATTTTCCTTGATTGTAGTGCGGCGCTGAAGTGTATATAGGTGGTATTCCGAAAACGTTTCCTCCGCCATGGCAGGTGCGGCCGCGGCTCCCGCCATAACCATTTCTTTTTCCATCATCCGGCGGGGACGTTCCGGCTGCACGATATTTACTTCGCCCGCCACCAGTTTCAACTGGGCGTTTTGGTAGGCGGCCCCTGATTGGTTATTCAATGTGACCCAGCCTTCCAGATTCATGATGTCTTCTTTTTTGTTCAAGGAGGCCACATAATCTGCTTTCCAGGAAAGGTTTTCGGTCAGATACGTGGCTTCTACTTCGTGTTTCGAGCCGCTGTTTTGCAAGAGCCAAACGAGCGTGGGCTTCGCGATGAGTTCTTTCGGCATTTCCGGGAGCACGACGTTGCCTGGATGGCCAAGATAGATGTCATTGCCGATTTGGAAGATGGGGCTTTCGTTGACGCTCAGCAGTTTTGCCGTGATTTCCGTGAAATTCAACTCTTTGTTCTGGTTCACCAGGCGCACGTCTTTGCCCACATATTTTTCCATCATCTTCGCGGGACTCATGAGATCGAATTCAAAGTTTTGCTCCAAAATGCTCAGATTGCCGGGATCGCTCAAGGATTTGATACTGACGGTTTCCGGCTGGATGGACGAAGCTACATCCATGAATTTCAGCGATACTTCCCCGGGAGGCAAAGTAATATTCCGCCGATCCCGGACCAAGGCGCGATTATTGTTATACACGGTCACGGCCACATCGCTTTGATCCGCGAGAGTGGTTTCGTTAGCGGAGGCGGCAGGCGTGGGTGTATCTTGGGCTATAGCGGCTGCTCCGCCCAGCAGCAGGATGATTCCTATCGGAAAAATAGTTTTCATGGTGACGCTCCTTCTTCCATTGTGATTCCAGTTGCCGCGGCGCTTGTCGTCCCGCGCGCCATGGCACTACGGTTCCATTATAGTGCTTTTTGACACCGCCAGAAAGAGAAAGTTCGCGGCCCGTTTTCCAGAAGGCTCTGCGTTATGTGATGGATTATCCGCAAATCAGGGAAGCGACCAATCGTGAGTGAATTTCTTGATCTTTTCCTTAGCGGGAACGTTTTTCTCCGATTCGGGATCATTGGTTTGGGAAACATTCTCCTCGGCTTTGTCCAGGCGGATTACCATGGGATCCAGGGGTGTGGCATACAGCGGGAAGCGCACTTCCCGGCCAAGAATAAGATCGCGCCCGGATTGCACCTTGCCGTTCAGGCGGCAGGTGACGGGATCTTTGCGCACATTGAGCACGTACAGATAGGCCTCGCCGTTACACTCCACATAAAGCGATTTAACCCCTTCAAGGGGGTATCCGCTTTTGTTCACCACGCGCGGGATATCGGGCAAGGCTCCTTTATTGATGGCGCCATCCATGCCATGGAGGTATTCCGTGGGCAGGTTAAGGCCACGCACCAGAACGGTTCTTGTGTTATTACGCAGGACGGTACGGCGGGAGAAGCCGTGTTCGTTATAGGGGATGGGAGTGCCCACGCGGATCACCGCGCCGCCCTCATTGATGTATTGTTCAATTGCGGTGAAAGCGGCATCGGTGAGGGCGGGGGTTTCCGGGACAATCAATACTTTAAGTGAGGTCCATTCCCCTTGAGCGAGTTGATTTTCCGAAATGAACCGCAGCCGGTATCCCGCAAACGAAGCACCTTCATATGCAAAGCGGGCGGACTTCAGGTACGGAACGCCATCGTCCAGGATTTTCGCTGAATCGCTATATAGAATGGCCACTTCGGCGGGCGCCTGTTGGAACGCGGCGACCACCGGGGCCAGCCGATTGATGCGCAGGGAGGCCGTCACAAAGGCTTCCAGTGTCTCCGGATGGTTCATCACCGGGGAATCCGGCGCCAGGGCCAAGCCGTTCAACCCTGATAATACGGCGTCCCATAGGGAGGCAGTGATGATGGCGGAAGGATCCTCTGCTCCTTCGAGGCGTATATGATTCTCTAATGCGAAGAGGGGTTTGTCCGGCTGAAAGGATTTTAACACGGCATAGACCACGGATTGACCGGGATACTCCAGGGCGTACATTCCGCTGGCGGTCTGTGTGGCGGAGGCGCATCCGCTGCAATCCATGAGGTGCGCCAAGGCCTCGCGATCCACGCCTTGGCGCGTTTCTCCCGTTTGGAAAATTGTATCGGCAGTCATGACTTGCTTCCACAACCTGGGCGCCAACGTGTTCGCGGCCTCCTGCAGGGCGCTGAAATACTCCAGAATCAGCCCGCGTTGAAAAGATTGCCAGTCAAACTGATATGCGCGGAGGTTCTGGTATTGATACTCTTTGGCTTGGGCGTCCCAGATGGTGATTTCATCATATTTTGCCAGGTGGGAATGCCATAGTTGGTTCAAGGTTTGCCGATCCGGATATTTCTGTTGAATGTGCGCCACAAAGGCCTTGCGCACTTCTTCGCTGTCAAACCGGAATTGCGGTTTTTCCGCAAGGCTTATCATGGAAACGGTTTTCTGTTGCGTCAGATACGGCAACACCTCTTTCAGATGCCGCTGGAAGAGGTCCCGGGCGCCGGCATGGGCAATATCAATGAATCCCTTCGCACTTATTTCAGGCCAGGTTTGCATGGCCGATGCGCCAACATCGTTCGGGGAAAGTTGCACCGCAATATTGATGTTGTCCTGGGCGGCTTCATCAAACAGGGGGGACCATGCATTTTTGAAATCTGTTTGGAGATCAGGAGTTGTCATGGTGGCCCTGGGTGGAAGGGAACATACCGCGAAGTTCAACCCATATCGTTTCAAGGCGCCGATCGCCTCTGTTGCGGTGTCAGGCAGGACACGCCCAAATAGAAATACGGGTTTTCCATTGGAGCATACCACGCCATTTTGATTTTCCAGGGAGGACATATCCAGATCGGGCACGGGCGTGTCGAATTCCGGCGCTCCACTGCCAAAGACCATCCATGCATAGACCGCGCCGGATGTCTTTTGCAGATAGTTCAGGATTTGATCGGTTTCCCGCCACTGTTTGGCGTCCGCATACTGTTGAGCGCGTTGCACGAAATCTTCGGCGGTGCGCAGCCGCAATTCTCCGTAAGAGGGTTTATTGTCTGTTCCTGACGGAGTGGGCATCTTTCCCCGGAGTTCCTGCAGCCGCTCAACCGCGCTTTCCAAATCCTGTTTAAGCTGCTGATCGGTTACTTTCTTAAGCATCGCGGTATACCGGGAGACGGTTTCAGTTTCATCGGGGCGTATTTCAATATCCGCCCGATAGCGTCCGGTGGGCGCGAAGGTGGCGTCCCATTCCACGATGTATTTGCTTTGACCGATGTTGAGCTTCAGCAGGATTTCGCTTTCGCTGACTAAAACCTCCTTCGCGTCATAGACGCGCAATTGCAGAAGGGCCTCCGGATAATTCCGATCAGTGTCGATGGCACATTCAAAAGGAAGAAAATCCGCTCCCCGGCTTTCTTTGGGGGTGACAGTCAGTTGGACATGCCGGCCCGAAACGCTTTCTTCCGGGTAGGTCCATATGGCGGCCATCTCCGGGGACGGTTGCGTCCATCCGGTTACCGCCACAAAAAGAAGGAGAGCTACCCCTAAGCATTTACGCATCATGAAGCGTTCCTTTCCATCGCAGTCTCAAGTGATTGGGCCCGGTGGCGCCCGAACTGTTTACATTGTAATAGTTTCCACGCCAGCCCGTCAAAACTGGAAACGGCTTGACGGGATGAAGTGTTGACGCTACGCCTGTTTTATCTTTATTTCAAATTTCATTGCTGGGGCAATATATTGGTTGTTTGAATCCGATGCCACAAGCGGTTGTTGAACATAAATCAAAGATGTGACAAAATCGGGGAACGTGGTAAAATAGAAATGGAGGCATTTTTTCTTCCAAGGATGGAACCAGAGGGAACTTTTTTAGGTCCCAGGGAATGAAAAAGGTAGCATGGTGCACGGCGCCGCTATACATTTGAATGCTAAGTCTTTTGAAATCAGCAGGTTATGATTTTCAAGCCAGGCATATTCCGGGAAAGTGTCGAACGGCACGTAAATTTTTCTTCCAGGAAAATGTAATTGCTTGACATAGCTCGCCAGAAATCGTAGAATTGGCAGAAAGAAGGAAGAAAAACAAGCTCAATGTAGGTCTTCACAGCCATGAAGCAAAACATTGGGGAGTATAGAGGCGAAAAAGAATATGAAGATACGCCATTATATAGTGGTGGGGGGCATATGGATGCTACTGGTCAGTACGGTAGTGGCCGAAACGTATACCATCCCTGTGGAAAAGGTGGACGCGAAGAAGGTGTATTGGGGCTCCGCGAGCAGTTTCCAGAAACCGGCCAAGGTGGATTATGAGCGTGTGGTGAAGGCGACACCGGAATATGTATCCATAAAGAAGAACAAGATCGAGCAGAACTCGGCAAAGTACTGGATTCTGGTGAGCAAGGCCAGCAACCATGCGGTGCGGTTGATTGCCGAAGCCGCAAAAGATGGGTCCTATGATTTTATTGCCGCGTCGAGTTATTTGGGCAATTTGCAGCCGCCCATTCCGGCGGATGATATCACGGACCTGGTCCTGAAGAAAATGGAGCAAACGAACTAATACTGGAAACCAGTGCATGACCTTAGTCAATTCCAGGCGGATAGTGAGTCCTGAGAGAGGCTTCTTGTTTATTTTTTCGGGAGGGGTGGTGTGTCTTTCGATGCTTGTTGCGGGATGCGCCAGCACGCCGAGCAATGCCACGCGCGCGGTGGGAGCCAACCCGATTCAGGATAATGTGGTGTTGAACAGCGGAGCGGCCAGCACGGAATTGGCGGTGGCACAGCGCATGATTCGTTCAGGGGAATATTCATTGGCCATTCCCCGGTTGATGCAAGTGCTTTCCAAGAATCCGGAAAGTCTGTCTGGCATTGAAGCCCGGTATTTTCTGGGATTGACATATTATAAAATCGGCGGCTACCGGGACGCCCTGAATTATTTCAACGAATATCTGGCAAAGTCGCCCGGCGGGCAATATTCCGATATGACCCGCGAATATATCGCCAAGCTGGAAGACCAGGCCGCTAAAACCAAGGCCGCCAAGGAAGAACTGCAAGCAAAAATAGCAGAGGCGCAACAGAAAGCGGGGAGTGAATCCCAGCAATTCGCGCGGCAACTTGAACTGGCGAATCTGTATTGGAAAAACGCCCAATATCTCGAAGCCGGGGAAGTATACAGGAAAATTCTTCAACAGTGGCCGCAACTGGCCTCCGATGCCGCCATTCGGGAGCGGATGGAACTCGCCCCAGACGGAACATATACAGTGCTGACGCCCACGGAGGTGGAACGCCGGTTTGCGGAAAAGGAACCTGTGGTGATTTACAACACGCACTCGTTCCGCAGCGGGCGGTTCGGCTCCTGGCAAAACAGTTCACTCAAAGATACGACGTATAATGTTACGGGCGTGGTGGCCAACCGGAGCCAGGGCGTGTTGGAGAATGTCCAGGTAATCGTCACCATTTATGGTTTTGGCAGCATGATTTATGATACACAAACGTTTACCGCAGGCCGGTTGCGGCCGGGGGAGAAACGTGCGTTCAGCGTACGTTTTACGAATTTTGACACGATAGAAAATGTGGAACGGTATGAATGCGTGGGCACGTTCCAACGGTAATGGCATGAAGCGATTTTTTTACATAGCCTTGGGAATGCTCCTGACGGGCGCCGGGTTCTCCGCCGCACAGGAACAGCAGCAGGTGAATGTGTCGGTGAAAGTGGTGGAGTTTCAGATGAACAAGCTGCTGGAAACCGGCCTTAACGCCTATTTCAAGCACAAGGATAATCCTCAGCCTTATGGCCGCGTGGCGGATCACAACGGTCATATCGAAAGCGCGGACATAACCTTTCCTTCTCCGGACGCCGCCCTGTCCGTGTTCGTGGATCGCATTTACACAGCCTATGGTCAAATGGAAATTACCTTGCAGGCGCTGGTCAACCAGAACCGGGCTTCCATCCTTTCCCAGCCGAAGGTCATGGTGCAGGTAGGGCAGACGGTGCCCACGGTGATCGAAACCACGCGTGAAGTTCCCTACGAGGATATCGTGGTGGTGGGGGTCACGGCCACCCGTGTCACCAATTTCAAGCCCACTGGCGTCTCGCTCAATGTGCTGGCCACCAAAGTGGTGGACGACGATGGCAATCCGGCCACTACGGAAGACACCTATATCCAACTGACGCTGACCGCCACGGTGAATGACCGGGGACAAGCGATGAGCGTGGCCCTTGACCCCATCATCGGGGGCAGTGTTATTGAGGTGCCCGAATTTGTTTCCCGAAGCATCACAACAACGGTCTGGGTACGCCATGGCCAAGTGCTTGTGCTGGGCGGATTGTATTTCAAAAAGAATCAGAAAGACCTCTCGACCTTGCCCTGGCTGGCGCAGGGAGAGGATTTCACGAACAGCCTTATTCAGCGCATTATGCCGTTCAATGTGCCGCAGGTGCCGTTGTCGGCTTCCGTTGGGCAGCAGGATAACCGAGACATTCGCCGCGAACTGGTGTTTCTTATTAAAGCGGAATTATGGAAGCCGGCCTTCACGCTGGCAGACGAATTTGGATTCACGGAAGAGTCCAAAGACACTGAACAGGACGGCAAAAAAGAATCGAAGAAAAAGTCGCCCGCGGATGTGATCACCGGAGTTATTGGAGGGATTACGGACATCCCGCAAGACATCGTCCAGGGGATTTCAGGTGAAAAAAAGAACCCCGTGGCTGCTGAACTGGGGGGAGACAAAAAGAAATGAAACGGAGCAGCCAAATACTACTAGTTAGTGCAGTCATGCTCCTGTTAGGGGGACAATGGGTGTATGCGCAAGATCCTGCTCCAGCCCCTGCTCCAGCTCCCGCTCCGGCTCCTGCTCCGGCCCCCGCACCTGCACCCGCTCCCCCACCGCCACCTGAGGACATTCGGCAAGTGCAGGTGCAAGTGTGGATCAGCGAAACGGATGAGAACGGGGTGCGCAGATTGGGCGCCAACCTTGCCTATACGCGATTTACTCCCGCGGAATTTGCTACAAATCCCCAGCAATATAACGAACAGAACGGCAGTCTTCGCGAAGTAAGCACGGAAATATTCAATGCCGCAAATGATTTTGGGACGGTAACCTTGCCTGCGCCCTTGGCCGCGCCGCCGTTAGCCCCCCAGCCGGACGGAACGGCAACCGCCGCATCAAAACCTTTGCGCAGCGGGGTGGTGCCGAGCGGTTTCGGGATGGAGGCGGGAATCATTGCCACAGGTTCGGGCACCTTGGAGGGCGCTTTCCGTGCGATAGAAAACAAGACGGATTTGGATCTGATTTCCAAGCCGGAGATTTTGGTGGTGAATGGCACGGTGGCGACGATTAAAGCAGGGCAGCAGGTGCCCTATCAATCGGTTACATATCCCAAAGGCGTTGCCGCCTTGGCCATGGCATGGCGTGACGTGGGGGTGAATATGGTCATCCAACCCACCATCCTGCCCAACGATTTTGTTCAGTTGCACTTACAGCAATTGGAAGTGAGCGAGAACACGACGGTAAAAGTGAAGAATTTGGATCTGCCGGTTTTCTCGAAGCGCTCGCAGACGGGATTCGTGGTGGTGCCCAGCGGTCAGACGCTGGTTATCGGCGGATTATCCAGCCGCACGGTCAGCCGTGAGGAACGCCGCGTGCCGTTGCTGGGCAAAATCCCCGTGTTAGGCATGGCGTTCCGCAAACGCCGCGCCGAAGCGGATGTGCGGCATTTGCTGGTGTTTGTTTCGCCGACCGTGGTGGATTTGCGCAGTCTCTCGGAAGATGCCGGAAGCGCGCTGGAATTCTGGCGTGAAAAGGGCAGCGAATGGAAGCATCAGGAGGATCTCAAGAAAGAGATCAAGATTATGCAGGATGAATTATAGCGGCCCTTTTTCTTGAAAACCGGCCGAGGGTACAATGACGTTTAGCAAGAGCAGCGGCCAGACACTTGATTTAGTGCCTGGCCGTTTCGCATGATTCCCCCGCTATGATACAACACATTCGGACATACGGCATGTATATTCTGCCACCCCTTTCGGGGTTGCTCTTGGCGTGGAGTTTTCCCACCTATCATCTTTATCCGCTGGCTTGGGTGGCATTGGTCCCCCTGTTCATTACCGCGATAAAAAGCGCCACCGTCTGGCGGAACGCAGCCTGTTTCTTTGTTGCCGGGTGGGTCTTTCACAGCGTATTGTTGCAATGGCTGATTAGCAACATCTATTGGGGCGGAGGCTGGGCGGTCATCGGGTATCAGTTACTCTGTATTGCACTGGCGCTTTTCTGGGCCATTGCGGGCGTTGTATGGGGATGGTCGCGCCGGCGCACGCCCATTGCCGCCGCCGCGGCACTGGGGGTTCTCTGGGTTTGGATGGAATGGTGCCAGGCGAATCTTTTCTCCGGCTTCGGCTGGAGCGCGCTTGGATATAGCCAAGGGAAAGATTTTGCATTAGTGCAATGCGCCGCGCTGGGCGGGGTCTCCGCCATATCCTTCCTTTTAGTGACGTTTAATGGACTCATGGCATTCGCCGTTGTGGAACGGAGGCGGCGTGTGGTACGAATCATCGCCGCGGGAGTTGTCTTGATTGGCGGGCATCTAATTGGGTATGCGTTGATTGGCCCCGTGGACTACGGGTCTAAACCACTGACGGCCGGACTGTTCCAATCCAACTTCCCCCAGGAAATGAAATGGGATCGGGAGTATACGCGGGAGATGGTGGTGAAGGCGGCGGAGCACTCACGGGTTTTATCGGAACAACATCCGGTCCAATGTTTTTTCTGGCCGGAAGCCCTGGTGATGGGAGACTATTCAACGCCGGAACTTATGCAACCTATGGAGGATCTGGTAAAACAGACGGGCGCCTATCTGTTTACGGGAGCGACGCGCGAAGCAGAGGTGCGAGGATCGGTGAGAAGCTACAATTCCAGCATGTTGCTGACGCCGGAAGGCACGGTGGCCGGGTATTATGACAAGGTGCATTTGGCGCCTTTCGGTGAATATATGCCGTTTGCCAGCATTTTCCCGTTTCTTCGTCACATTACGCCCATCGATGTGGACCCCGGTTCGGAACAAAAAATTATGACCATGGGGGATCGGCGGTTGGGACCGCTCATCTGTTTTGAAGTGCTTTTTACGCCATTGGTTGAAAATCTTCGGCGCATGGGTGCGGATACTCTGGTGGTGGTGACCAATCTGGGCTGGTTCGGACGCAGCAACGCCATTCCACAGGAACTGGAGTTGGCGCGTTTCCGGGCGATCGAAGCGCGGTTGCCGCTAATCCATGCGGCGAATTCGGGCATCTCCGGCGTGTTTGATCCCTGGGGGCGCTTTGAAAGCGTCAATGCCGTGCTTTATCAGGACCGGTATCACGAATGGCCCAGGGAACGCATCGAGGATCCGGCGATGTTTATCATGGAACGCTGCATGGGTGCGCTGAAGGTGGCTGCGCCCGCACAACGGCCTGTTCCCGGCGGTCCGGTGGTGTTTCCCTGGGTGTGTATGGTAATTGCTGTCATGTTTTTTTTGGCCGCACTATTCAAGTTGGGCGTGGCGCAAACAAGTTCATCGGAGACCTGCGTACCCGCCGCGGGAAAAGTAAAGAAGACAAAGCGGTAGATCGGCGCACTGCGAATGAAATCCTCAAAGAAAGAAATTTCCCGGTACACGGCCATTTTCGCGGGGGGAACTCTCGTCAGCCGGGTGCTGGGCATGTTCCGGGACATGGTTATCGGTTACGTCGTGCCAGATGCCTCGCGTGACGCGTTCTTTTTCGCATTCCGGTTTCCCAACATGCTGCGCGACATGCTGGGCGAAGGCGCGGCCAATGCGGCGTTCGTGCCCGTGTTTACCGAGAGTCAAGAGAAAGATCCTCCGGAACAATACCGGGCGCTGGTGTCCGCCGCCATGTCCGGCATGCTGATTTTATTTGCCGCACTCACTATCATCGGGTTGATCCTGATACCGTTTATCCCCTGGGTGCTGGATCTTCTACGCCCCCTGACCCATGCGGCCCCCAAAAGCGACGAGCATCTTCAATTCACCGTCAAACTAATCGAATGGAATTTCCCTTATATGTTCCTGATTGGGATGGCCGTCTTTGCCATGGGGCCGCTCTTCGCTGCACGCCATTATAGTACGCCCTCCTGGTCACCCATGTTGCTGAACATCGCATTGATTGTGTGCTGCCTGGGATTCTACCGGTGGTTCCCCGATCCCGCTTGGGCGTTAACCGTTGGCGTGTGGGTGGGCGGCATTGCACAATTGATCGTGCTTTGGGCCGCCATGAAGAAACATGTCGGGGTTATCATGCCCAATTTCCGGTTGAAGCAGCCGGGCGTCCGAAAAATAGCATGGTTGTTGATTCCCATCATATTGGGTCAGGCCACGGGGGAAGTAAACAAGCTGGTTGACAGTTTCTTCGCCTATTCTCTGGAAAGCGGCGTTGTTTCCGCGTTGTTTTATGCCAACCGGCTCGTGCAACTCCCCCTGTCGGTCTTTGGCGTGGCCGTCTCCGTCGCCATTCTCCCGGAAATCTCCCGCGCTGCCGCGCGTGGAAAACATGCCGTTATTCGCGATACGTTGACGCACGGCCTCCGGCTCAGTTTCTTCATGATGCTGCCCGCCACCGCCGGGCTTATCATCATGGGCAAGCCGGTTATCCGGCTTCTGTTTGAGCATGGCAATTTTGGATCCAACATGACCAGCATGACCACCACCGCCCTGGTGTATTTCGGCTTGGGCCTTCTCCCCTTCGCATGGGTAAAAGTATGCGTCCAGGGCTTCTATGCCGAACAGAACACAAAAACACCCGTGATTATCGCCACCGTGAGCATGGCTCTCAACATCCTGCTGATTTGCGCACTCGTCGGACCGCTGGGATTCCGCGGCCTCGCCCTGGCCACCACTATCTCCTATACCATGAATTTCTTGCTTCTGTATGTGCTGCTCTGCAACCGTTTCGGCGTGCTGTGGGACAAGGATATGCTCTTTGCCTTCGCACGCATTGGCATCGCCACCGCCCTGATGGCCGCGGTCACTTATGGAGTGTTTGACCGCCTGGATCATTTCATCGGGCATGAAACGCTCTGGGCTCAGGGATTCAACGTGGTGATTTCCATCGCCACCGCCTGCCTCAGCTTCATCGGCGTTTCCCACGCTCTCAAAATCCCTGAATACCACGACCTCTTGAGCGGCCTTCGCCGCCATTAAAGGAAACCATACGGGGATATGGTACGTTAAAGACCATTGACAGCCCCGATCCCGTGCATTACGCTTCAAACAAGACTGCGGGTGTTTTTTGAGAAATAGTGGACATGGGACCTTTGTGAATGCGCCAGCATTGGAAAGTGTCCAATGGGTGGGACACGGGGGAACCATTGGAAATCAAAACAACGGTTGAATAAGAGAGATCATCATCAACATATAAACGCTTCCACTGATTACAGAAGATTTTTGTCCAGGCGCGGCATAAGATGCGATAATATGCGATGCCCATTATTTACTCCATAGTGTTTTTTCTGCTGGCCGCTGCCGGAACACTGCGAAAACACATCCATATCGGCCTGTCCACGGGCGTGATCAAAACGCTGCCGGTGTTGTTTCTCGTTTTGTGCGCCTTCACCCATACGCGGAAACGGTTTGGATTTTGGGTTGTTTTGGGGGTGGGATTAGGCGCGATGGGGGACTATGGTCTTGCACAACCGGGGAGGATTTGGGATGGGATTGGTGTGCTTGCCTTCCTTCTTGGACATGTGGCGTATTCCGTTGCCTTTTGCAAGGATCTCAAGTGGACCGCCGGACGGGGCATCGTGATTGGGCTTACCCTTTTGTTCATGGTTGCGGTGCTGGCGGCGTATTGTATTAAAAATACGCTCGTTGGCCAGGGCGAGGTGGTGATCCCCGTCATGATCTATGTGACGGTTATGGCCGTGATGATGACCTTGGCCGTGCTGCACCAAAGTCCCACTTGGCTCATCGCCGCAGGGGCGGTATTTTTCGTCATCTCTGATGCCCATCTCGCGGTGAACCACACGATCTTGAATAAATCAAATATGTGGCTCACGTATTCGTCTCACTTCACCTATTACTTTGGGCAGTATCTGCTGGTCGCGGGGGCCGCGTATGAAACCCGTCACTACCACCCCAAGGCTTGATTCGTTCTTTCGCTTGAGGCATAGTGCATTCATCACTTGGAGAAACCACGATGAAGAATCATGCGTTGCACACTTGTTTTCTCTGTTTGTTGATCGGGGTGTTGGGGTATGCGTCGCCGCTGTTTGCCGATCAACCCCTTTTGACGCGTATTTATGTGGCGCCGCCGGACAGTAATGAGTGGCTTGCTCAACACGCGGCGGAGACCCTTGCCAATTACGTTCGTGAAATGACGGGCGTTGGCGTGCGTATCGACCGGAAAGCGCCTGAGATGCAACCGGGCGAGGTGGTGTTCACGCTATCGCTGGGCAAGGCCGCCGAGGGGTTGTCCGATGCCGGAGATGAGGAACGGCAACGCGAAGGGTTTGTGTTGGAGGCCCAGGCACCGGATCGTCTGCTTATTGCGGCCCGTAAACCAATCGGTCTCCTCTATGGCGTATACCATTATCTCGAACGGTATTGCCATGTGGGTTTTTTCTGGGACGGCGACCATGTGCCCAAAATCAATACGCTCCCGATAGAGGGCGTTCATTCGGTAGAGGTTCCGCGGTGGCCCGTGCGGCATTTCGGCCTGCCCGCCGGGTGGGGGCTGTCGAAATGGCATCATCAACTGCGCACGATGCCGGAACGCAATCATATTTTCGACTGGATGGTGAAGCGGAAGATCAACCGCACGCACCTTGGATTTTTCCCGACTATCGCCACGAGCGGCGCCCCCGCCGCGCGCGTGTTCGGCCTGGACGATAAAACGCCGGACAATTTCACGTTTTCGGGCTGGCCGGGGTGTCTCGACTGGTCCGCGGACACACGCACCCGCATTAACATTGAGCAACTGGAGTACAGCCGGAGGCTGGGCATTTCGTGGGTATATTATCTGGCCTACGGCAACGTGCCGCATCAATTCCGCGAAATGCATCCCGATTACACGTATGTAGGAAGCCTTGGCTACAGCGCCACGGTGTTGTATCCCGATGATCCCGAATGCACCCGCTGGACAAGTGCATTCTATGAAGACCTGTTCAAAACCTATGGCACGGACCATATCTATCAGGATACGCCGTTCGTCGAGTCGACCGGGTCCGACGATCCGGAAAAATCGTTCCAACTCAAACTGACGGCCGCAAAAGCCATGTGCGAGATGTTCAAAAAGCTCGACAAGGATGCGATTTGGCAGAGCGACAGTTGGGACTTTGGCGCGGTGCCGCAGGTTTGGACGCCGGAGCGCATTCAGCGGTATTTTGCGAGTCTGCCGAAGGAAATGATGCTGGTGTATGACACAGACGGCATCAACAATCCATTTTATAAGAAAACGAACTACTTCGAGGGAGCACGCTGGTTCCTGGGAATTCTGCATTCGTTTCAGGGCGATGATCATATTCATGGCAATCTCAATCGGGCGGTGCAGGCCTTTCAGGAACTTGCCAATGACCCCAAAGCCAACAAATGCCTGGGCATCTACCACATTCCCGAAACCACCGGGCATAACCTTATCTATTTCGATCTGACCACGCGGTTGGCGTGGAATCCGGAGGGCGTGACGGTGGCGGCGTATCTTGATGAATACGCGCGGCGCCGGTATGGGGTGGAATCGGTGGAACGTATGCAGCCCGCGCTCGAAGCCCTCGCGCGCGGCGTGCACGAGTATGAAAATTCGGGTATGGGCGGGCAGATGCCCATTTACAAAAAACTGGGGTGTCCCTATGGGCCGGTGGAATGGTGGCCGATTGTCAACGAAAGAAAAGCCGAGCATCCCGCACGTCAGGGCAAGGGCATTGTGCAACTGCACGAAGCGGTCGAACGCGCCCTCGCCTGCCGGCGTGATCTACAAGACAATCCGCTCTACGTGAATGATCTTGTCGAGTGGTCATATACGTATATCGCGCATGTGTTCAACTGGGCGGTCATGGGCGCATATGATGCGTTTAGCGCGGGTGATGCGGCTGCAATGCAGAAAAACATTGATGTGGCGCGGCAGTGTCTTCGCCTGATAGATGCCATTCTGTCGACGCGGCCCGATTTCTCGCTGCAAAAACAGATCATGTGGGCGATGAATATCCCCGGTGCGAATTCGTATCTTCCCTGGTATATGAAACAGCATTGCATCAACGACCTGTATTCGGCCAACGAAGTTTTTGAGCAGCTTCATTGGTATTACACGCCAAGGATGGACGTTTATTTCTCTGAGCTTGAGACGCGCGCCGCGCAGGGCATCAAAACCATCGAATGGAAGGATATCGCGGATCGCTGTGCGGCCATTCAGAAACGATGGCTGGAGGAGGACATTGCGGTTCCTGAAAACGAGATGTTCCAGGGCAGCACAATTGAGGCGGTCTCTGAGGCATTCGAAAAACTCGATCCGGTGGCATGCGATACGCTGGGCATTAAAAAATCGGAAGGATAAAACGTGTTGAAGTTGACTGGCCGTGTGTTATCAAAGGGTATGTGGGCGATCATGATTCTTTCAAGTGGAAAAAACCTAAATGCAGCCGCGGAGATGGCGTTGCCGCAAGGGAGTGCGCCGGCAGCCCTTGTAAGTCAGCACTTCCCGAGCCGTGTACACGAATTTGTATTCCGGAATTGGAATGCCGTGGAACCTGCGAAACTCGCGAAGCTCCTCGGTGCATCCGTGGAGGATATCGCCGCCCTTGCCGAGTCGATGGGGTTGCCCAAAGAGGCCGTCGTTTCGCCGGAGATGATGCAGCGTGGCTATGTCACCCTCATCCGGCGCAACTGGCATCTCCTGCCTTACGAGCAATTGCTGGAGCTTCTGGAAATGACTCCGGAGCGCCTGGCGGTTATGCTTCGCGAAGAGGACTTTTTATTTATCAAGCTGGGCAGCCTGAAACCTGCCTGTGAGCCGCTTCGCTATCAACCGCCGGATGAAGCGGCACAAAAACGCGCCGCGGAGATTCGCCTTGTGGTTGAACAGGACTTTGGCGGCGCCATGCAAAGTCCTGCGGAACCACGTTTCGATTTCGTGCGGCAGCTTAGCGCGCCGCTTCCAAATTATGTTCCGCCCAAGTCTGAAACGGATGCGCCGCACTGCATTCGCATTGTCTATTCCTATGTGGCGGTGTATGGCGATCCGCTGATGAATCCGCAATTGAATCCTTATCCGGACGGGTTATTGCAGCGGCTCTCCATGGCCGGGATCAATGGCGTGTGGCTTCATGCCCTGCTGCGGGATTTGGCGCCCGGCGGCGAGGCTTTCCCGGATTTTGGCGTTGGCGCGGAGCAGCGTTTGGCCAATCTCCGGGCGCTGGTCGAACGCGCGAAACAATTCGGCATTGACGTGTATCTCTACATTAACGAGCCCCGCGCGATGCCTGCAGCCTTCTTCCAGAACCGTTCCGAGATGGCGGGCGTGAAGGAAGGGGATTTTACCGCGATGTGCACGTCACATCCCGCCGTACGTCAGTGGATGGGGGATGCCCTCGCGCACATATTCCGAGAAGTTCCCGGTTTGGGCGGCGTATACACCATCACCGCGTCAGAAAACCTGACCAACTGTGCGTCGCATGGTGACTGGCATTCATGTCCGCATTGTAAAGATCGCAGCGACGCGGACATTCTCGCCGAAGTCGCCACTGTAATTGAAGAAGGGGTTCACCGGGGCAATCCCAAAGCTGCCGTGCTCATGTCCGACTGGGGCTGGAAAGGCCACGGCGAAGCGCCGGACATTATTGCGAAGCTGCCGAAATCCGCGTGTTTGATGTCGGTCAGTGAATGGAGTCTGCCCATTGAACGCGGCGGCATCAAGAGCACAGTGGGTGAATATTCCATTTCCGCGGTGGGACCCGGCCCCCGTGCGCAAAAAGAATGGAAATCCGCGCAAGATGCCGGGCTTAAGACCGGTACGGAGATTCAATTCAACAACACCTGCGAACTTGCCAGCATTCCGTATCTTCCCGTGATGGATCTCATTGCGGAGCATTGCCACAACCTTGCCGCCTCCGCCAAGATTGACGCCATGCTCATCGGTTGGACGATGGGCGGCTACCCTTCCCCGAACTTCCAGCTTGCTCACTACCTGAGCCAAATGCCTGTCCCCAGTGTGGATGCTGCACTGGATATGTTAGCGCAAACGCGGTTTGGCGCCGAGGGTGCATCGTATGCCCGAAAAGCGTGGACCCTTATGAGCGATGCTTACCGGGAATATCCATTTCATATCGGCGTTGTCTACACTTCTCCCGTTCAGGTGGGTCCGGCCAATCCGTTGTATCCTGTGAAAACCGGGTACAGCGCCACCATGTGGGGAATCCCATACGATAATCTGGACGGCTGGCGCGGACCGTATCCGCCGGATATTTTTGCGGAGCAATTTGAGAAGGTCGCTTTGGGCTGGCAGCCCGGAATCGCGGAACTTGAACTGGCGGTGGCGAAAACTCCGGAAGGTAAACGCTCCGAGGCGCAATCCGATTTGCGTATGGCGCAGGCGGCGCGTATCCATTTTCAATCCGTAGCCAACCAGGCGCGTTTCGTTTATGCGCGTGACATGCTTGCGGATTCTTCCAAAACACTGGCGCCCGAAGCGTGTGACCGGCTGAAGGGGGTGATTAAAAAAAGCCTCGAATCTGAAATTACGCTGGCCAAACAACTCTATGCACTCACCCTGGAAGATTCACGCATCGGTTTCGAGCCTTCCTGCCAATATTTCTATCTACCCCTCGACCTCGTTGAAAAAGTGATCAATTGCCGCTGGCTGTTGGAGCATTTTAAAGAATAGTCTATTTTAACGTACGACAAAACTGACGTACGACAAAATATGTTTATGTGAGGAGATCAGAAATGGGTCTTGCTTTAACAGGCCTGGACTGGATGGTATGTCTCTTGGCGCTGATCGGCAGTATTTTTGCGGGTCTTTGGATGTCAATTCGGGCGAAAACCTCGGCCAACAGCGCAGGATTTTTTCTGGCGGGCCGGAGCCTCACCTGGCCCATCGTCGGGGCATCGTTATATGCAACGAATATCGGCGCGGAGCATTTGGTCGGGCTCGCGGGGGACTCCTACCGGTATGGCCTGTGCGCGGGCACGGTCGAATTGACCACGGCGATATGCCTTGGGTTCGCTTCGGCGGTGCTTTTGCCGTATTACCTTAAAAACAAGGTCTATACGATTCCCGAATTTCTGGAGTTGCGTTATAACAAATCGTTCCGCGTCTGTTTTTCCGGACTGATGCTGGTGATCTGCATCATGACCAAAACGGCGTTCACCCTGTATGCGGGTGCGTTGGTGTTGCATTTACTTACGGGCTGGGACGTAATGACCACCGTCGCGATATTGGGCGCGTTGGCGGCGGTGATCACCATGATCGGGGGATTCACCACCGTCGCCTACACGGACACGATCCAGACGGCGATCATGTTGGTGGGGAGCGGCACGATGGTTGTTGTGGGGCTGATCAAGGTTGGCGGGTGGCATGCGCTTTGTACAAAGGTGCCGGAAGCGATGGTCATGGCGAAACCGTACGATGATCCGAACTATCCCTTTTGGGGCGTGATCGCGGGCGCGGTCTACGGCGGTGTTTTTTATTGGGGCATCGATCAGGTCAACGTCCAGCGCATGCTCGGCGCGCGTGACCTGAAACAAGCCCGGTGGGGCGCGATGTTCGCCATATTGCTGAAACTGACCCCCGTTTTTCTTTTTGCGTTGCCCGGTGTGATTGCGCTTGCGTTGTTTCCGGGCCGTGAAGCAAAACTGACCTTTGCCACGATGCTCAATGAGCTGTTGCCCAGCGGTCTTCGCGGACTCCTCCTTGCTTCATTGCTGGCGGCGATGATCTCTTCATTGCTTGCCGTGATGAACTCAATTTCGACGCTGGCGGTCCGTGATTTCCTGATGCATTTCCGGCCCGGCATGAATGAACGTCAGCAGGTGACCTTGGGCCGGGTGGCGATTATCCTCGGCGCGGTGCTCGGCATCGGCGCGGCCTACATGGTCTACAAAACGCCTGACGGTCTCTATAAATACCTTCAAACCATTTCCATCTATCTTGTCATGCCGGTAACCCCCGCCATTGTCTTCGGTATTTTGAGCAAGCGAGTCAATGAGCGCGGGGCCTTGATCTCCGTGGGTGTGGGCGTTGTCATTGCAGCGATATTTGTCGCGGACCAGCTCATGGGCGCTGAAGCGGGTGCGCGGATTTTCCCCTGGCTGCATACGACCCTGACGCTTAATTACACCTATCGCGGCCTTTGGGGAACCCTCATCGTGATTGCCGTGCTTTTCCTGGCATCGGGTTTTGAACACACGCCCTCCAGCGAACGTTTGACACTCACCACCATCAATTGGAGCGGGAAACCGGAATCCTTTCAAGGCCTTTCTGACTGGCGGCTTCATCTCACCCTGTTAAGCGCCGTTACCATTGCCTTGTATGCGTGGTTATGGTAAGGCGGTTCGTGCAACGAAAACATAGATCTGTTGATGCTCGCCTGTGATACGAAAAAGATGTCTTATCTCGTCACACGCTTCGCGCATCTGGTGTGATAAAGTCTTGGTGTTTGCTTGCATTCATGGGCGGGGGCTGCACTATACTGTGAAATGACTTGGGCATGCTGGCGCAGGAAAGTGGTCCGTTGCGTCAAATTCACCCGAAGCACTCGGAGGAAACATTCATGAGTGGCAAAATATCCCGGAGGAGTTTTTTGTCTAAAACCACGGCGGCGGTTGCGGCGCCGTATATCGTACCGGCATCGGTGCTGGGTCTGGGCGGCATGACGGCGCCGTCGGAACGCATCACGGTGGCGGGCATCGGCATTCATGGGCGCGGATTCGACGATCTGCGCGCGATCATCAGCCACAAGGATGTGCAAGTCTTGGCGATTTGCGATCTGTGGAAACAACAGCGTTTGGCGGTGAAGGACTTCGTGGATAAAAAATACGGCAACACGGATTGCGCGATGTACCGCGATATTAGGGAGTTTTTGGCGGCGCGCGAAGACATCGATGCGGTCCTCATCGCCACGGGCGATCATTGGCATGCGCTCGCGTCCATTTTATCGATGCGGGCGGGCAAGGATGTGTACACGGAGAAGCCTTCGACCATGACCATTCAGGAAGGCCAGGTGGTGGTGGAGACGGCGAAGCGGTATGGCCGCGTGTATCAAACCGGTACGCAGCGCCTGAGCGAAGCCAACCATGTGTTTGCAATTGAGATGGCGCGTACAGGGCGGCTGGGCAAGGTGGACACGGCGTATGCGCATATCGCTCCGTGGGACGCCGCAAAGATGCCGAACGATTGGAAGCCCGCGCAGGACCTGCCGCCGGTGGATGAGGTGGATTGGGACATTTGGCTGGGCTCGTGCCCGTGGCGGCCGTTCAACATGGACTATGTGCGCGGCGGCTGGCGCGGTTATTACGACTTTCACACGAGCTGCATCGGTGAATGGGGCGCGCATACGTTCGCGCAGGCCCAGGCGGGCCTCGATGCGGGCGACACGTCGCCGGTCAAATATGAATATGTGGATAACGACAGCGGCGACGGCATGGTATGCACCTTTGCCAACGGCCAGAAAATGATCCTGTCGCGCGGCGACACGTACTGGCACGGCTCGTGCGGCGAACGCTTCGACGGCGAACGGGGCTGGGTGGGATCCGCCGACGGTTACACCATGCCGGAGGCATCCTCGCCGGAGTTGCTCGCGGAGTATAAGAAGGTGGTGGGTGAATATGTGGAGCGGACGGGTCGTTCCCTGGATCACATGCGGAATTTCCTGGACTGCGTGAAGTCGCGCGAACAGACCGTGGCCAATCCCAGCGTAATGCACCGTTCCATGAGCACGGTGCACGCGGCGAACATCTGCATGTGGCTTGAACGCGATCTTGAATATGATCCCGTGGCCGAGCAATTCATCAATGACGACGAAGCCAACCGCATGCGCTCGCGGGCGCAGCGGGAACCGTGGGTACTGTGACCCTCAACGTGAAAGGAGCATGTTTAACCATGCGGTACTCTATAGCATTATTGATTCTGGCTGGCACACTCATCACGGTCTCCGCGGCGGTTTTTGCGCAAGAGGCGGGGCCTGTCCAAATTTTACAATCCGATGCGCCGGTCCAGGCGAAAGGAGAAGCCTGCCGTACGCTCTCGATACATCCTGACATCGCGGCACTGCCTGCGTTGGCGGCGCTGCTGACCGATGAAACGCTTTCGCACATGGCGCGGTATGCCCTGGAACCGATGCCGTACCCGGAGGTGAATCCATTGCTGCGCGAGGCGCTGGGGAAGACCAGCGGGCGCGTCAAGGGGGGGATTATCAGTTCGTTGGGATTCAGGAAGGATACGGAGGCGGTTCCACTGTTGATTCCGTTGCTCACCGATGCGGATTTGCAGGTGGCGCAGATCGCCGCAGGCGCTTTAGGCGATATTGGCGTGCCGGAAATCGTTGTGCCGCTGGAAGCGGTAATCGGGCAGGCGGATGCCCCGGCGGGCAACCGGCAGGCATGCAGTGACGCGCTGATGACTTATGCCGAAAAATTGAGTGCGCAGGAAGGGCCGGAAGTACGCCGCCAGGCATACGATATGTATGCCTTTTTGTTCGGGCATGAGGATCTCTCAAAAACTATCCATGCGGCGGCGATGCGGGGGATGATTCTCTGCCTGAGTGCTGCGCCTTGGCGGGAAGATGGTTCCGATGCCGCGCCGAAACTGGTGGAGGCGCTACGGGCGGAAGATGAAGATCTGTTTGCGATGGGATTGCGCGCCGCGCGTGAAATGAAGCAGCAGGATGCGGTCAGCACCGTGTTGGCGGGAGCGCTTTCCGATGCATCCCCCGAACGCAAGGTGCGGATTATCCAGGCGCTTGGACAATGCGGTGGCGTGGCGGCGGGGCTTGCGGTATTTAATGCGGCCAAGGAAGGCCCGGTGGAAGTGCGCGTGGCCGCAGTGAACGCGCTGGCGCGCATGGAGTATCAACCCTCGCTCGATCTAATTGCGCAACTGGCCATCAGCGGTGAAGACGAACTCGTCAAAGCCGCGCGCAAGGCGTTGTGCTATTTTCCCAATGGCGGTGGGAAACCCGCGATCAAGGCGATGTGCAGCAGCGATCAGGCCGCTATGCGCCTTGTCGGCATCGAGTTGATTGGACAAGGCGGTCTGGATAAGCCTAACGCTCTTTTGCTCCAAATCGCGGAGAACGATTCCGGGGAAGACGTTCGTGTCGCCGCGTTGCAGGTGTTGAAAAACAGCGCAGGCATCGAAGAAATGCCTGCCCTGGTGTCAGGCTTGCTGAAGGGCCGTTCCGCCGCGGAAATGCAGGCCGGGGAAAATGCCTTGCGCACATTGTGCGAACGGCAGAAGAAAATGCCCGGCGAGTTTGCGATTGTAAAGGCGCTGTATGGTGATTTGCCCGACGGTCAACAGGCGGATGTGCTCACTCAGGTCACCAAAATCGTCAAGTCGGGGTCGCTCGCTGTGACGGCCTCAAATGCCGCGTTTGGCGATCCGGCGCCGGGGCTTCCCAAGAAATTACAGATTGACTATACCGATAAAGGAACGATCGTCAGCAAGACCATCCTCGAAAATGAGACGTTGAAACTGGCCTCGGCCTCGGCGCCCGCCGCCATGGTGGATGCGTTTTGTGCGGCGTTCGGCACGGCCCAGGGCGAGGCCAAACTGGCGATGCTGCGGCTCCTGGGATCCACGGGAAGTGCCAAAGCATTCGAAACGGTGCGTGCCGCCGCTGCCGCGGAAGATGCGGCCGTCAAGGATACTGCCCTGAGGACCCTCTGCGACTGGCCGGCTCCGGAGGCCTTGCCCGTGCTGATGGAGTTGTGCAAAACAGCCGACGATCCAGCGATTAAGCCATTGGCTTTGCGCGGCACGGTGCGATTGCTGTCCGAAAGCACCGGCGATTTTCCCATCGGTGATGTTCTTGAGCGCTACACTGAATTGATGGGGCTGGCGCAATCCGCTGACGATAAAAAAGTGGTGCTCGGCGGCTTGGCGCAAGTCGCGCATCCCAAAGCCTTCGAAATGGCGCTCGCCCGGATGGGTGATGCCGAAGTGAGAACCGAAGCGGTACAGGCGGCGCTCAATGTGGCCAAGATCTTCGGCAAGGCCCCGCGCGAGGATGCAGAGTTTTTCAATCCTGCAAATCCGACGGGATGGCAGGGCGACATCAAACTCTGGCGCCTCGAAGATGGCGTTATTGTCGCGCAGAGCGATGGGTCGTTGAAACATAATGAATTCCTCTGGTCCGGTGTGGAAGCCGGTGATTTTTATCTGGCGGTGGATGTTTTGATTGAGCCGAACGCCGGCAATGGCGGCGTCCAGTTCCGATCTCAAAAGGCCAATGAGACCGGCCAGGCGCAAGGGTATCAGGGCGATATCGGTCAGGATGTGTGGGGCCGCCTCTACCACGAGCATGGCCGCGGAAAACTGGATTGGCCCGACAGCGCGGAACAAGCCGTGAAACCGGGAGAATGGAACCATTTAGAGATCCTTGCCGTAGGACCGGCGATTTGGACCGCCATCAACGGAAAACTCGGCGTCGCCTTCCTGGATCTCGCCAGTGAAGAGCGCTCCGGACGGTTTGCCTTGCAGCTTCACGCCGGACCGCCGCAGACCATTCGCTACAAGATTGTCAAACTGGTGCACGACCCCAAGATCGAACTGCCGGGAATCCCCGCGGAAACGCTGATCTCGGAGCTTAGAGCCGAAGGGAAACAGTAAAACAGACGAATTGGTTGAGGTTGTTGGGCTTGTTGGATTTGGAAGCTCATTTCCGGACCTGCAGGGTTCCTTCTTGACGACCCTCCCCATCCGTGCGCACTAGTCTTATTGCGTAGTATAATCGTTGGGGCGCAGTAGAACCATGGGAGGAAGACTCATGAAGTGCGTGGCACGGATGATGATTGGGTTGATTTTGGCGGGTGGACTGGCGGCCGCGGAAGGGGATGCCGCGAAAACTGCGGAGACGCTGCTCAGGTTTGCGGGATGCACGCATGGCGTTGGGGTGGTAGTGGGCGGTGAGGAACAGGATCTGATCCTGGGCATGGCGGGGCATGAGGGATTATTTGTGCATGTGTTGAGCCCGCGTCTGGAAACGTGCGACGTATTACGGGGGATGGCGGAAACAAAACGATTGACCCTTCAACGATTCCTAGTGGAGCGATGGGCGCTCCCCTCATTGCCTCACGCGGACAATGTGGTGGATTTCATTCTTGCGATGAACGGCACGGAGAAAGACATTCCCGTGAAGGAATTGTTGCGCGCGTTGCGGCCAGGCGGCAAGGTGATTGTTGGTGCGACCCGCCCGGAATGCTCTGGTGGTGTGGAAGCCTGGGCTAAGGCGGCAGGCGCGGCGCTGCAAAAGCCCGAAGGCCTCCCGGGAACCTGGGCAGTGCTTTCGAAACTCAAACCCGCTGGCATGGATAACTGGTCCCATTGGGAGCATGGCCCGGACAACAATCCGGTTTCGCAGGATCAGGTCATCAAAGCGCCCTATATGACCCAATGGTTGGCGGAGCCGTTTTATATTGCCATGCCCGCCATTACGGTGGCCGCGGGCGGGCGGACGTTTATCGCGATGGGGCACATCGCGCATCACGAACGCGAAGAGATATGGTTGAACACCGTGATGGCGCGCAACGGCTATAACGGCATGGAGCTCTGGCGGCGGCGTTTACCCGACGGATATCTCGTGCACCGGTCTGCTTTCATTGCCACAGATGATATATTTTACATGATCGATTCCGACGGTCAGTCGTGTCTGCTGCTGGATCCCGAAACGGGTGTTGAAAAAGATCGCATTAAAATTTCAGAAGCGGCAGGCGAATGGAAATGGATTGCGCTTTTAGACAACCTTCTGTATGTATTGTCGGGAACGGAGCGGGATCCCGCGCAGACTACCGTGGTGCGGAGCAACAGCCCCGCATGGAGTTGGATGGAACTCAGCACGGGCTATTACCAGGAAACGGTTCCCTGGGGCTTTGGCGAAACACTGGCCGCGTATGATCTGAAAACGAAACAAACACGGTGGGTGCATCATGAAGCCACGCGGATGGATTCCCGCGCGATGGCACTGGGCGGGGGCAAGGTGTTTTTGTATGCGCCTGAAACCCGTCTGGCCTGTCTGGATGCCAAAACCGGCGCCGAGTACTGGTCAAACGACGATCCGGAATTGCGGCAACGGATCGAGGAACCAGGGATTGGGCTGGGTTCCACGCCCGGATTCAAAACGACCTGTTTTTGCGTGTACACCCCGAAAGGCCTGTTTTACGAAGGCCAGACGAAGATGAACCTTGTTGCGGTGAACAAAGATACGGGGAAATATCTCTGGCATCATCGCAAAATCACGAGCAATCCAAATGTCATTTATCTGGATGATGTTATTTACACGGGTGTCGGGGCAGAGGGGAATACCCTAAAGCTCGATCCACTCACAGGAAACACTCTTCAGGACCTGGGTTTTCGAAAACGGTCCTGTGCGCGCCTGACCGCAACGCCGGATTCACTGTTCTGCAGGGGATTCGAGGAAGGCGTGACCCGCTACGACCGCAGCACGGGAATCATTACCTTTGACGGCTCGATGCGCCCTGCATGCAATGACGGGATGATGGGCGCGAACGGGCTGCTCTATTCTGGACCGTGGCTGTGTGACTGCAATCTCTCTATTATCGGAGCGGTGGCGCAATGCCCGGCGAATGGCTTCGAGCCGGAAACGCTGCAAGGGGATCTTGTGAGATATTCCGGTGCGCGGCTGCAGCCGTCACTGTTGATTTCCGGCAATGATTGGTATGCGCACCGGGGTGGGAACGAACATTCCGGCGCCTCCAAGGTGAAGACGGGCCGTCCGCTCTTTTTCTTGTGGACGACGCCGCCCAGCTTTACGGAAAAGCGCCAGATAACCACCCCTACCGCGGCCTGGGGTCAACTTTTCGTTGCGGATGACAATGGCCAGGTGCGCGCCTTCGACGCGGCTACCGGTCAGTTGCAGTGGAGTGTTGAAACTGCTGGTCCCATCGAACAACCGCCCACCTTGTGGCGCAACCGGGTTTTTGTGGGGTCGGGCGACGGCTGTGTGTATGCACTCGATGCGGCGAATGGCGAACTGGTCTGGAAGTTTCGTGCGGCCCCCGTGGAACGGCGCACCATGATATACGGACGCCTGTGCTCGTTGTGGCCGGTGAACAGCGGTGTTGTGATTAAGAATGGTGTCGCGTATTTTGCGGCGGGCATTATCGACTACAACGGCACGTATGTGTATGGCGTGGATGCGGAGACCGGTGAGTTGAAATGGGTGAACAATTCCACCGGGCATTTGGATAAAAAATTGCGGAAGGGCGTGTCCGCACAAGGCAACCTTACGTTAGCAGAGAATACCCTGTGGCTGGGCGCTGGGAATGTAATGCCGCCCGCGCCATATAACCTGGAAGACGGCGCATATCTGGGCAGTGTTCCCGTGGGTGAGGGCGTGCCCCGCAGCAACCGAGGGGAGGAATTGGGTGTTTTCGTCGGGAAATATTTGCTTGCCGGCGGACGCCTGAGATACTCGGCGGCGGACAATGTGGTGAATCCCGGCGTGTTTACCTTTTCGCGGGGCGAACTGGACGGCATGCAGGCCGCCAAGGGGTCCGTGGTTCCCGCGTGGGATGAAGAATGGTTTGTGTGCGTGCCATCGCGGGAAGAGCCGCCGCAGGCCTATCGCAGTGCGGCCATTCTTGAACGTCTGGAACAAGGGCGGCACACCCTGCCTGAAAGGGCCTGGAAAGCCAGAGGGCTCCAAGGCACTACCACACATGCATTGGCCCTCTCGGCGGATGGTGTGATTGCAATTTGCGAGAAGCCCGTAGCGCGAAGCCTGTTTCCAAGGTATTTGCTGTGCGTGCTGGACCGCGAGGCGGGAACCCTGCTGGCGGAATATGATTTGCCCGGGATGCCACGCATGAATGGGCTGGCCATTGATCGCGACGGGCGTGTAATCGTCGTGATGAATGACGGGGGGATGACGTGTCTGGGCGGGCAAGACGCGCTCCAAAAAACACTCCGTGGGCTGGGGGCATTATCGAAAGAAGGAAAACTGGCCAAAGCGGAAATGACCTCCCGGCTGAAGGCGGCATTGAGCGCCTTGAGAAGCGAAGCCGAGCGGAAATATTTCCTGGACAGCCTCAAGGAACAGGGATTGGACGTTGTGCAGGAGATTCTTTCCAATGGGTGCGTTGTTCACTGGAGCCTGCTGGGCCCCGTTCCATGGGATAACGACGCCAATCCCGCCGACAAGCAGTTTGTGGATGAACCCGAGGTGAATTTGGACCGCAAGGTGGCTGTAAATGGAAAGGAACTTTCCTGGCAGCCCTATACGGTCACGGATTATCGTGGCATGGTGGATTTGAACGGAACCTTCGGCGAGATGGAAAACGTGGCCGCTTACGCCTGTGCGGACGTGGAACTGCCCCAGGCAGGTGAAATCCTCCTGAAGATCGGCTCCAATGACGGCTTTATTTGCTGGTTCAATGGGCAGAGGGCCGGCAGTTTTGATGAAGGACGCACGTATGTGCCCGATCAAAGCACGTTGCGGGTAACGGGCAATCAGGGCACAAACCGGATCGTAATGAAAGTGACCCAGATGGGCGGCGGATGGGCCTTGAGCGTTCGAATCACCGATCCTCAGAACAACCCGATAGCGGTGAAGCAAAAATAGCAGGGGGGCGATGGTTAAAGCAGATTGAATCCCGCGTCCTCATTTTTTTGCAGGACGCCGCGTATTTCCTGTGGCAGCAAGTTGGGTTTTGACAACACCTGCATCAGCAAGACCGCGTCAAAGGGCAGTCTGGCGCCTTCTGCGATGCCCATCAGTATCACGCGCTGTTCTTCGGTAAAGTCGGCTGCGTCGCGCCGCAACAGTGCCGGCCAAAACGACAGTAGCGCCCGCGGACGGTCTTGGTCTTTCAGAGCCTTTATCACGGATTGTGCTTCTTGCGGCAGTAATGTGTCCGCCTTGAGCGTTTTGACAATTTCCATAACGGCGGCGCGGGTTTTCTCCCACTGCGCGTTCAATGCTTCTTTTTCCTGCTGACCGCGTTCAACGGCGTTCTTATATGCGGAGGCATGTTGCGATAACATGGGGACATCGTTCCAGGCAGGTTGTTCGGCATTTGCCCAGCGCAGACAGCGGTCGCCATACCAGATGATCATCGCCGGGCCGTAAAAGGCGAAACAGGTGGGCGGCGTGGCGGCGAAAAACTCCTCGATAGTGGGCTGAAATCCAGTGTATCCGTTGGTGAGCGCCAATAGGAAGACATGTTCCGCGCCTGCACTCATCGCCTTGGCCCGCAGCAGCAGCCCGATCTGTGCCGCGGGGAGCCCCGGTATCGACACAAACACCGTATCATCCAGGCGCACTTCATGCAGCACGGCCCGTTCCGGCATCAAGCCGGGCGCGAGCGTGGGGGGGAGGTTCATGGTTTGCGACCAGCAGTTCAACGCCACCGTGGCTTGGCTTTCCACGTCCTGCCAGGCGGAGGCCGCCAACTCCGCAAGCGCGGTTCCCAATGCTTCCATGCCTCCCGGAAAATCCGGTTTGGGTTCGATATCGCCGGCCGCGCCATTAATCACCAGCACCGGAATTTCCCCTCCGGCAGCAGCGTTGATTGCACTGGCAATGACTCCTGGAAGACCGCGACCTTTGATCTCCTCCACCCCCGGGAGGACCACCGGCATGATCGCATAGTTAATCAGGCACGCTATTGGTTTTGCGTCCTGTGATTCCACATATAGGATGGAAACCGTGGAGTCCGCCGTTGCGCTTCCCCCCGAACGCAACGCCTGAAAATCCGGCGCTTCCGCCTCACTCACCCGAACTCGCGCCGGTGCAAGCTTGCCGTGCGCCTCTGCAATCACCGCGGCAATTTCTTCCGCCACGGCATCCGCCGCCGCCTGTTGAAAGGCGCCAAACAGTGTCTCATGCACCGCGCCCTGCACACACCCGGTCAGCAGTCCGGTATGCACACCCGTGGCGGAAATCAACAGGTTCCTAGGATGAATTTTCGCACCCTTTTCCGCCAACCGGGTGGATACCGCCGCAATAAGGCCCTGATCCACCGCCGCCGCATCCACGGCACAAAACGCCACGGTGGCCTCACCACTTCGCAACACAAGTGCATTCAATTCCAGGCCGGGAGTGTCTTCCACTAACAATATGCCCGCACCGGCATATAAGGGTGCGGATTTTGGCAACGGCGGCGGCTCTTCCCGAAATTCTGTTTCCTCTGGTTTCATTTCCGCCGCTTTCCCAGGCTCCATAGCCTTCGGCGCTTCCACCGGTTTCCTTTCTTCTTGCTGACCGCTGACCGCTGAGGGCTGACCGCTCTCTTCCACCGGCTTCTTTTCTTCTGGCTGACCGCTGATCGCTGAGGGCTGACCGCTCTCTTCCACCGGCTTTTTGGGTTTTTCCGCCCTCTTCTTTTCGGGTTTTGGTTTTTCTATGGGTTTTGTAGGTTCTTTAGCTTTTTTCTCTTCCGGCTGACCGCTGACGGCTGACGGCTCTTCGCTCTTCAGGGGTCCATCGCCAAAAACAATATTCCCGGGTTTAATATCACTCTTTGCGACGCTTTTCGAGGCGCCATCAGGCAGCCGGAAATAATATCGCGTGTCGGATTGAAGGATCTTGATGCCGGAATAGGTTTTACCATCGACGATGATGGTATCGCCCCATATACCACCCATCCCAAGCATGAAGGCTGTTGAAAGCAGCAGTACTCTCCCCACCCTGTTTTCTCCTTACTTTTTAATGGCCCAAGTATTGCCGCGCATCAGCATACGCCGGGATTGTGTTGGTGTCAACTCACCCAATCGAGTCACCCCTCAATCGAGTTTTGGCCACGTCAGGTTTGATTTCTCTGCGCGTTGTTTGATATCCTACTTTTTCCTAACAAGGGCCTGTAGCTCAGCTGGGAGAGCGCTGCGTTCGCAATGCAGAGGTCAGGAGTTCGATCCTCCTCAGGTCCACCAAAAACGTCAATTCCGCGCCAGCAGGACAGGAATAAACCGGCTGGCGCACTTTTATTAGGTCTTTCACCAAGGGGTCCTTGTATAATGCTTACTTACTATTTCTTGATTGCATTCTTTCATTGTGGCGCCCTTCCGCATAACTTCTATTTCGCATCATGATTCAATCTCTGTACGGAGCGGGGAAATCCATATGAATTCAGGCCCGTCCTTTTCCTCGTTTTCTTTCCCGTTTTCTTAAAACAGGAAAAATAATTGACAGTGCGGGGCGGCTATGCTAGACTCAGCGTGTAGTGTAGTGTAAGGTGATGCAACGGCTATCGTTAACAAAACTGCGAGGCTGAATATGAGTAAACGGACATGGGTGCTTCCAATTGTGATATTAGTGGCGGTGGCAATTTTGTTGCCCAACATGCCTGTCTTGGCGCAACTGTATAATCCGGATGAAGATCTTCCAAAGCCCACGCGCCTGGAGAAATCGTTGACGAAACTGGGACGGGGCCTTTCAAATATCTTCCTGGGGTGGGCGGAAATCCCCCTGGCCTTTGATCGCGATATCAAACAGGGAAAATCGTTTGGACATTTGATTGGGGTGGCCCCTGTGTTGGGGACTGCGAAAGCCCTGATGCGCACGGGCACGGGCATTTTCGAAACTGTGACCTTTCCGGTGTCCGACAAAACCGTGAATTTCGAACCCATTCTGGAACCGGAGTTCATTTTCTAGCACCTTGATTGCCTGGAAACGACAAGGAAGCGCCATTATTGGCGATATAAACACGCTGGATAACCGGCGCGGGACGGTGGTATTGGTGGGAGCCCCAAAGAATCCAAAGGGCGCGGTGCTTATTCTGCCCAATCCCGATGGTTCGCAGGGTCAACCCGCCCTTCTTGCCTCAATGGTGTCTCTCTTGCATCCCCGCCTTCTAATCGATATTCTATGCATGCAAGAACGCGGCTTTGGCGCGAGTGGATTGCCAAAACCCGATGGGTTAGCCTGAACGGGAAGTGTGGTAATAAGAGTATGGCCTTAGGGAAAACGTACGATATTGATGCATTGCTGGAAGAAGTTGTCACGTTGCCCAGCATGCCCAATTCCTTGGCGCATATTACCGAGCTTATCTCCAATCCCGCATGTTCCCTTGCCGAAGTGGCCAAGGCCATCTCCGGCGATCCCGCCATTGCCATCAAGACCCTCCGCCTCGTAAACTCCGCCTATTATGGTCTCGGCCAGGAAGTCACTACCGTCGAGCATGCGGTTGTCCTCCTCGGGCTTAAAGTCATTAAAAACCTTGCCCTCACTGCCACCGTGTTTGATCAGATCCGCGGTGCGGCCGATCTTTTCCTGCGCCATTGCGTTGGATGCGGCGTAGCCATGCGCGCCCTCGTTGAAACCGGCCCCCTGTCCAAATTTGTCGCTTCGGCCGACGAGGCCTTTGTCTATGGGCTCCTCCATGACATCGGCAAGGTTATCTTGTTGGAATACCTTCCGGATGAATATGTGAAGATTCCTATATTGGTCCGTGAACGCAATATTCCCTGGTATCAGGCGGAGCGCGAACTTATCGGCACGGATCACGCAGAACTGGGCGGCCGCCTCGCCATGAAATGGAAGCTGTCGAAATTCGTTGTGAACGCCATCGCCGGCCATCACGATCTCAATCTTTGCGAACCCGACCTGCGGCCCGTCGCTTCCACCCTCTGTCTCGCGGATTACCTCTGCGCCATGTCCGGAATGCCCTCTTACGAAAATCCATCCTTCGCCATACCCGAAACAGCGTGGTCCTCCACGGGATTTGATCAGGTCACCTTGATTAAAATGATCAACCGATTCTTTGAGACCATTCCCGACATCAACGAACTGGTTAAAGTGGCCGCTTGAGCCATGCGCCTCCTGAGACTGGAATGCCAGGCCTTCCGTTCCCTGAATCAGCTTGTCTTTGAACCTGCGCCGGGCCTGAATATCATCCACGGCGGAAACGCCCAGGGGAAAACCACCGTCCTCGAAGCCATTCTTTATGCCGCCACCTCTAAAAGCCACCGAACCACCCTTGAAAGCGAACTGGTCCAGTATGGCGCCGACCGCTTTTACGTGCGGCTGTGCGCGCAGCGTTCCGACCGCGAGGTGGCCGTTGACGCTTACTGGTGGAAAAACACCAAGCGTTTCAAAATCAATGGCGTGCCGCAAACACGACTCAGCGATATCCTCGGACGCGTGCATGTGGTCTTCTTTTGCCCCGAAGACATCGGCTTGATCAAGGAAGGCGCCTCCGTGCGGCGGCGGTTTCTTGACATGGAAATCTCGCAAATCCTTCCCGGATACCTTCAGGCCCTCCAGCAATACCGCCAAGCACTCCGCCAGCGCAACGAACTCCTCCGCACGGATCAGCCGGATCCCGCCCTCATTGATGTTTGGGACGTGCAATTGATTCAACATGGGCAGAACATCATTCGATTGCGCAAAGAGTACATTGATGATCTTTCCACGCGGGCCACTGAGGCCTATGCACGCATCGCCGAAGAAGAAACTCTTGCCCTCGATTATCTTCCCGATGTGAAGTCTTCCGATGAATTGGCGGCAACCCTCGAACGTTCGCGCGCCTCAGATTTAAAACACCGCGTCACTCACCGAGGGCCCCACCGTGACGATATGGAATTCCTTATCGGGGGCCGCCCCGCCCGGAGCTTCGCCTCCCAAGGCCAGCAAAAAACCGCCGCGCTCGCGTTGAAACTCGCGGAACTCGAATTGATCCGTGCGCGCATCGGCGAATATCCCATTTTGCTGCTCGATGAAGTGCTGGCTGAACTTGACGAACACCGCGCACGGCGGCTGTTTTCGGCCATCGTCCCCGATGTACAATGTCTGCTGACTACCGCCGAAGATCACTGCCGGCCCGAACGCTTCGACGCCGGTTGTGCTTTCTACCGCATCGAACGAGGTTGCCTTGAAAAAGAATAAACCCATAGCCGTCGGGGACATTCTCGAATCTCTCAAAAAGACTACCGCCCTCGGAAAACACCTCGAATACGCCCAAATCTGGGAACACTGGGAAGAAATCGCCGGCAAGCAACTCGCCCGCCACACCCGGCCCCATGACGTCCGCGACGGCCAGCTCCGCATCGCCGCCGAAAGCTCCGTCTGGATGAACAAAATCACCTATAAAAAATGGACCATCATCAAGCGCGTCAATCAACTTGCGAAAAAAGAACTCATCAACGACCTCTTTGTCCTCCTTCTCGACGACAACGATTCCCTCTAATCCGGATACCTCTATGCGCCGCTAAGGCGCAGTTAACCAGCAGGGGCAGGTCCTGTGGGATGAATGGATGATGCACCTCTTTAGCTACCCTGGCCGCGGGTTGGGGCAACGCAGGTTCTCGAAGGCGATATGTGATTATGCCCTCCCTTGTATTCCTCCCACATGCGGGGTGAGAGAGAAACGATGGGTTCCGTTTCGCTGCCCCCCTGGCGGGCGAAGTAAAAAAATATGGTGTTGCCCCTCCTTTCAGAAGAACCCCCTTTTCTTCCTGATCAAGACTTGTTATGAAATCATTGATTAGTCCACGTAGTCTTGGATGGTGCCGAAGAGGTCCGCCAGAAAGCTGAAGATCGCGTCGAGCAGGCCTTTCAGCATGTCGCTGAATACGTGTCCCATGTCACTGAAGAAATGCATGGTACATCTCCTGATTTTGGGTGCCGCCCAACATAGACACCCTATATAAACATTACCACATAAAGAGGGGGGAGTTACATCTGTCGCGGGGGGGAACAGGAGAGAGACGACTATATATGCCGCCTGCTTTCGCCTTCTGTGGGGGAAGGTTCCAAGTTTTAGAAAAGTAATAGGTCAATTTTTTGGGGACGGCACCTCATAACGGTCAGTGTTGCTTTACTCCAGGTTTTTCCCTTCTCTTTTGACTTTAGCAATAAGGTTGTCAATTAATTTCTCAAAAGTTGGATAATAGCCTTTGTAATAGTCATGAACGTCTCGGAATTCCCTTGAATGGACGAGTTCTTCCGCCCACTTCACCAACCAGTGATGTCCTATAGGATCCGGGATTTTTAACTCCCCTAGAAGATGTACAAATACTAAATATTCATAGAGTTGGGACATGTAAATATATTTTTTTATGGCCTTGTCATTTCCACAGTACCGCTGCTTATACACAAGTGGATCGATATAATCCTTTGGATAGAGTTTAAAATCCTCCATCTTTTCGTCCGTTGCGGGTTCGTACGTCTTCCAATACATTTCAAAACGGTCTCTGAGCACCTGAGCACGGACAAGGCGGTTTTGAAGAAGGGTCTGCCATGTCATAACCACTAGGCTGGCGGCCATTACAATGAGCACCCCGAGTTGGACATAATCCCCTATAGACATAGTTGCTTTCCTCGTTTAATTGTTGTGATTATCCATTGAGATTCCATCCTTTGCGGTAGGTGCGGCGGAGGAGCGCGTCGGCTTCGGGGGAATTGGTGACGCGGCCATTTGCGCCGTCGTAGTCGAGTGGCTTGCCCGCACGGTAGGCCACAAGGCCGAGGAGCATCATTTCAATCATTCTGCCGTTGTAATCGAAGTCGCAGGAGGTTTTGAGATCGCCCTTGCACGCGTTGATCCATTCTTTTTGAAAATGATGGATGGGCGGGAGGATTTTTTCCGGGGGGCGGCGGTTGTAGTAGGTCATATCCGCTCCTTCCTCGTTGGGCAGCAGGATGCGTTTGTGGAAATCCGCAATGAGGACGCCTTTGGTGCCTTTGAACA
>ERZ795059.259-NODE-259-length-74050-cov-9.161700_pt1 | contig 74050 bp, 40 predicted proteins | sample MGYA00375143_ERZ795059 | MGnify/ENA primary metagenome ERZ795059 (study PRJEB30188, sample SAMN05720168) | activated sludge metagenome | isolation source: Anaerobic digester | place: USA | collected 2015-01-07 ... | reverse complement strand
ACTGGATGGTACACTCTTTCCCTACACGACGCTCTTCCGATCTGGTCTGCCGGGCGGCACGCTAGGCATTATGAATGCTGGCGGCGCCGAATATAGTGCGCGTACCGACATCAATCCTGAAACCGGCGAAGAAGTCTCGGTATTTGAATTTGCAGAAGTGAATGTCACGAATGGAGTCTCGGTCTCCGTTACAGGCAAACGTCCCCTTTCTATTGCAGCCAGCGGCGACATGGATTGGGGTCCCAATGTAACCGTTCCTGCAGGTTTCCTGGGTGGCGGTGAAGGCGGCGCGGGTGGCACCGGCGGCAGTGGCGGCGCGGGCGGCGTTGGTGGTACAGGCGGCACCGGCGGCAGTGGCGGCGCGGGCGGCATTGGCGGAGGCAATATCACAGTACGTGGTGTTCAGGGGAACGGTGCGGACGGCGAGGCCAGTGGACCTGGCACGGATGGTCTGAACGGTTCTTCTGGTTTTGAGGGAGTTGCAGGAAATTCCGGCGCAATTGGCGGATATGGCTTTGGCACAAATGGAACCCGTGGCGGTGGAGGCGCGGGTGCCAGTCAGGCTCCAGGGGGGGCAGCGGGTTCAGGCGGCGCGAAAGGCGCTGCCTATGCGGGGGGCGGTGGAAAGGATCTCAAGACGGGCGCCGTGGTGATTGGCGATAGCGGTGACAATGGGGGTTCGAATGCCGGAAGCAATGGTCCCAGTGGTTCTACTACCGGCGCGCCGGGCACAGGCGGAAGCGGCTCCGCCGGAACCATTGGCGAGAACGCCAGTTATACCAATCTCTCTTTGATTGCCAATTCATTGACACTTTTGGGTGGTAATGGCGGTGGTGGTGGTGGCGGTGGCAGTGGAGGCGGTGGTGGTGGCGGTGGGGGCGGCGGTGGCGGCGGTTCCGGCGGTAGCGGTGGCGGTGGTGGTGGCGGCGCGGCCTATGATGGATTCCTGGGTATTGGAATGTACCGGACCACGGGTGGTGGTGGCGGTGGGGGGGGTGCGAATGGCGCGGGTGGCAATGGCAGCCGAAATGCCAGCACCACATGGCCTCCTTCTCCCAATGGCGGGAGTGCCGGCGCCACTGGCGGGGCAGGCGGACATGGCGGTACGGGCGCACCCGGCGGCAACGGCGGCAATGGCGGCGCCGGAGCGCCGGGCGGCGGGGCTTTTGTCCTGGCTGCGAAAGGTTTAATGCATATTACTTCGGCGTGTATCCTGGATGTTTCCGCCGGAGCGCCCTCTAATGGATCTGCAGGTTTGGCTGCGGGATCATCGCCCAGTGCAGCTACAAATGGCTCTTCTGGCGTAGAAGGAAGCGACGGTGGTGCGCGCGGACAGGCGAATCTTCTGGATTTCAGTGCAGGCAATGGCGGCAATGGCGGTGACGGTGGTACGGGCGGCAACGGAGCATCCGGGGCTGGCGGTGGCACGGGCGGTGCGGGTGCTACCGGTGGCAAAGGCATTCCGGGCATGGTTAAATTACATGGATCGGTCGTGATGGCACATGCGGCGACGATCCGGGCCGGGGGCGGTCCCGATGCGGGTGTCAATACCCAAGGCGCCTATACAATTATCTCCAACATGACCTCAGACGCCGCCAATGCAAACAAACCGGTTTCTGGAACGGCAGGTTTGGTAGGCGGCACAGCGGTTCACGAGCAACTATTAAAGATGTTTAATCCCTTGTGCGGCGCAGCCTCGCCCAGGATTCCACAACTTTCGGGAGGTCCCGCCGCCTATGGCTGGTGCTTGCCGGATTACTGGAATAGTGGATTCGAAAGTCCCGTGTTCGATGTTGACAATGGCTTGGAATACCGCGTATTGCGAAGCAATGTTAATGCATCCGTATTTACAGGCTTTGATCAAGTTTTAATCCGAAACACAGACAGTTCCGGCGCTCCCTTGACGGGTATCACTATTATTGTCGGCGCAAATGCCCCCGTACTCATCGGCGGTTCCGGGTATGCTGAAGGAGAGTTGGCGCCGGGGCAGACATGGTCCACCACGGTTCCGGCTGGAGTCAGTGTGGATGTGCCCGGCGCTACCGGCACAGGCGGCCAAGGCGACGGTCCCACTGCCGCGTTCAACGCCACACCCACTTCAGGAAGCTGGCCATTGGTGGTTCAGTTCACCGATGTTTCTGTGCCAGGCGTTTCCACCATTACTTCATGGCAATGGAGTTTTGGCGACGGCGAATCCAGCCAAGCACAAAATCCGTCCCATGCCTATACCTCAACAGGGTTGTATACGGTGGCATTGACGGTTACAACAGACAAAGGGATCAGTACCCGTACCCAACCCGAATATATCAACGTGCAGGATCCCGTTGAACCGGAAGCAGATTTCTCGGCAGACCCGCTCTCCGGATCTCGGCCGCTCTTGGTGCAGTTTACAGACTTTTCCGATCCTGGAACTGCGCCGATTATCAGCCGATTGTGGAATTTCGGCGACGGCAACATCAGTACGGATCTGAATCCATCGCATCTTTATGACGCAGTGGGCAGTTTTCCTGTGTCGCTTACGGTAATTACTTCTGCGGGTACAGACACCGAAATCCGCTCTGCGTACATTACCGTGACGGAAGAACCCGGTGAAGGGGAAGGCGGCGGCGAAGAAGGTGAACCAGAAGGAGTGAGCGAGGGTGAAGGGGAAGGAGAAAGTCCCGGATTGCCTTGTCCTGAGGGAAGCCTCTTTGCCCTGAATTCAGGCTCACCGGAATCGGGTGCTTGGAATATTTATGCCAGCCGGGGCAATGGCGGCACGGTGTGTTTTGAATACTATGAGGGTGTGAGTGCCTCTATTGGAGAGGTTTCCTGGTGGGGCATTGAAGCATCCACGGCAATTGGCGGTGGCATATGTATCACTCCTGTTGCCTCCTTTGATGTACTATTCTATATCGGCGGTATGGATTCTCCGGTAAGCGAATTTGCGTCCTTTGCCGTCGAAGCCAGCCGCGAGGATACTGGCATAGCCTATGTAACAAGCGTGGGCGCCTTCCCCTTATATCGCTACAACGCGCGTCTGCCGGAGCCGGTTATACTAACCTCCGGTTGGGTGGCCATTAGTGATAATGGAAACAGCGACTGCGCCTTCTTCTGGAGTTCATCTAATGCGGGTGACGGCCAATGCTTGCAATTCACCGGTGTGACTTGGAATGTGCTGCCTCTGGATCGCAGCCTATGTCTAGGTGAATATATTTCCGAAGGGGAAGAGGAAGGCGCCGTGGAAGGCGAAGGCGCCGTGGAAGGCGAAGGCGAAGAAGGCGAACCGGAAGGAAGTGTCGAAGGCGAAGGCGAAGAAGGCGAACCGGAAGGAAGCGTCGAAGGTGAAGGCGAAGAAGGCGAAGCGGAGGGAAGCGTCGAAGGTGAAGGCGAAGAAGGCGAAGGCGAAGAAGGCGAAGTGGAGGGAAGCGTCGAAGGTGAAGGCGAAGAAGGCGAAGCGGAGGGAAGCGTCGAAGGTGAAGGCGAAGGTTCAGAGGACATTTCCTGGCACTCCGCCGATCCCAATCAAGACAACCAAATCAGCCTCTCCGAACTGCTCCGCGTCATCCAGTTCTTCAACTCCGGCGGGTATCACTGCCAGGCTGGAACCGAGGACGGTTACGCACCCGGCCAAGGGGACACCGGCTGCACGCCTCATAGTTCCGACTACAGCCCTCAGGATTGGCAAATAGGCCTTTCTGAACTGTTGCGTCTGATCCAGTTCTATAATTCCGGCGGCTATTCCTATTGCCCGGATGAAGGTACGGAAGACGGATTCTGCCCCGGAATTGAATAAAATAAATTAACGCAGACCATCCCCTCCCCCGGATTGCAGCGAATCCGGGGGAGGTCCTTTCAATGCAATAATTCTATTGCTATTAGGCCGGATTTATGAAATGATGTCCGCATAATTGCTTCCATAACGGTTAAGACAACAAGGAAAATCCTCAAAGAAGAAGGAGGTCTCCCATGGTTAAGCACACTCGATTAACAACATCCCTGATTCTCTTAGCCATTACCTTATCGTTCTCTGCATGGCCGGCGCCGGTGACATTCAATGACAGCGCGCTTTTGTCGGCCGTGACATCGCAATGGGAAGCCGCTACGGGACTGACTTTAAGCAATCCTCCGGAAGACACCGAACTGGCGAATCCCTTATTCACAACACTTATGGCAAAAGGATTGGATATCACTGATCTGACGGGTTTGGAGGCATGCAGTTCACTGACCGATCTCAACCTGGGACTAAATCAGATATCCGACCTTACGCCCCTGAGCGGTCTCACCAACTTGGTCTCCCTGGATCTGGGTTTTGGCTGCAATCCTATAACCTGTGGATTGGATGATCCATTCATCACGGGAACAAATCTAATTACGGATATTTCCCCATTGGCAACACTGGTCAACCTGGAGTACTTAAACCTTATGGGCAATGATGGGCTGACCAACATTGCGGCGATAAGCAGTATGGATAGTTTAACCGACCTATGGCTTGCCTCCAATCCACTGGACAGTTTTTCTCCTCTGCTGGATGTAGCGGACACGCTTCTTCTTTTTGCAGAACTTTATTGTGGCGTGGAAAACGCGGATATCCCCGTTTTCAATGCGTTAACGAATATCCAGACATTCGGGATTATGGCCGAAGCCAACGTAACGGATATCAGTGGATTAACTGCAATCAATCCTACCATGCTTGCTTTGATGTTCGACCAAATTTCAAACATCGATGTGATAACCAATTATTCCAATGTCCAGATGCTTATGATACAGCAATGTCCCATCACAACCCTCCCTGATTGTTCGGGACTGACCAGTCTGCAAGACGCGGGATTCGGACAAAATCAACTCACGGATATCTCAGGCTTAAGCGGAGCCGCCAGCATCCAAAACCTTGATTTGCGTGAAAACCAACTGACCGATATTTCCGCTCTGGCCTCCTGCACGGCGCTTAAAAACATCGAACTGAGAGGAAATCAGCTTACGGATATACAACCGCTGTTGGATAATTCCAATGCACCCAACTTTCAACAAATTAGTTTGTCAGACAATCCGTTTATAGAAGGCACCCCCTTCTGTGACGAAAACCAACTGGATCAACTTCAAGCCTTGGCGCCTTCGGCACAGATTGAATCAAATGCCATCTGCGGGCCTGCATTCAATCTTACCATTTCCATCAATGGCGCTGGAACCACTTCACCGGAACCCGGCGTTGTGCAGGTGCTGCAAAACACCTATCAATGGGTAAACGCCTATCCGATTGCAGGCAGCGGTCAAGCCTTCAGCCACTGGAGCGGCGATATTAGCTCCACGGATTTTGGTGTAAACGTGTTCATGGATGGCGACAAATCAATTACGGCGAATTTCTCGCCGGGCGATTGGGCCCTCACCATCAATAAAACCGGTGTCTCAAACGGAGAGGTATGGCCAGAACCTGGCATCTACTCCTATTTCAATGGGCAAACGGCCAATGTAAATATTCAACAAAAATCCGGCGCGTATTTCAATGGATGGTCTGGAGCGGCCACAGGATATTTTCCAGAAGTGCAAGTCCTGATGGATGCAGACAAGACCCTCACGGCAGACTTTATCAGTTCGGGATATCAACTTACGCTCCATGTTCAAGGCGATGGGAACATTGAAGGATTTTACGGATCGCAACCTTATAATTATGCCGCCGGAGCAGAGTTTGATTTGGAGGCAAGAACATTTTCATCAACGTATCGTTTCGACCATTGGGAAGGCGATATTCCTACTGGCGCGGATCCCAGTGAGCCCTTGCTGCCAGTCGTAATGGACCAAGACCGCGAACTCACCGCCGTGTTTATCCAGGATGCCAAAACACTCACGCTTATCATTGAAGGCGGAGGCAGCACCAACCCGGCAGGCAGTCCTTCCCCCGGCACCCAGTATGATTATGGCACCGGACAGATGGTCTGTATTTATGCTGTTCCCAGTGAAGGCATTGCTTTCGACCACTGGTCCGGCAATATCGGCGGTTCCGATCCCTATTCGCAAAGCATATGCGTGACTATGGATCAGGACCGTACCCTCACCGCCCATTTCGTTGCGGCAGCCTGGAACCTTGCTTTGCAGGTCACGGGCAACGGCACGACCTATCCTGTGCCCGGGGTGTATGGCTATGTCAACGGAACGACAGCGCACGTCAGTTATCAATTAATTGCCGGTGGAGATGCCTTTGAGCAGTGGACCGGCGATATTGATTCAGGACAGGCACAGAATACTTGGGTTAGTGTGAGTATGGACCGCAACCGTACGGTGACGGCGAATTTTGTGCCCGGCGATTGGACCTTGACTATAAACCGCAGTGGCCCAGGAAGTGGAGGCATCAATCCGGAGCCCGGCGTCTATGCCTATCTGGATGGTCAAACGGCTTCCATGAACGCTTTTACTAATCCAAGCGCGTATTTTGCCGGTTGGACAGGCGATGTTGAGGATGACACGCCCAATATCAGTATTACAATGGACAGCAACAAGTCTGTTACCGCCAACTTTTCAGCTACCGGCTATATGCTGACCTCAAACACACAAGGGCAGGGCAACCTCAACGTTTACGGAACCCAATATTTTGCCAGCGGCACGGAACCCGTTTTACAAGCTTCTGCATGGGGCGGCTGGGTGTTTAGTGAATGGACGGGTGATGTGCCCGCAGGCGCCGACCCCAATAATCCTGGATTACCCGTATTGATGGATCAGGATCGTTCGATTACCGCGGTGTTTGTGCCGGACTATAAAACCTTGACCATCATCATCGACGGTCCAGGCAGCACGGAACCCGCTGGCGGTTCCTCCCCAGGTATCCAGCATGATTACACTTCAGGAAGCCATATTTGCGTGGAGGCGCTGCTCCAAGCGGATGTGGCGTTCGATCACTGGTCCGGTGATAACGAGGGAGATTCCACGAGCATGCGGATATGTTTAACCATGGACCGGGATCGCACGATCACGGCGCATTTCGTGGAAGCGGATTGGAATCTGACCTTGGTGGCATCGGGCAATGGGACCACCAATCCCGCTCCGGGTATTTATGGTTACGTGAACGGAGCCGATGCGAGCTTTGGTTACGCGTTATTGGATGGGGGCGATGCCTTTGAACAATGGACCGGTGACATTGAAGCGTACAATCCGGATGAACAATGGCTTCATTTACCGATGAATAAAAATCGCACGGTGACGGCCCATTTTGTTCCTGGCGATTGGACCCTTACACTTAACAAATCCGGCGATCCTGACGGCGGCACGTCGCCGGAGCCTGGGGCCTATGCCTATTTGGATGGTCAAACCGCTAACCTGTATGCCAATGCAAACCCATCCGCGTATTTCGCCGGTTGGACCGGAGACGTGACGGATGACATGACCTCTGTCAGTGTAGCGATGGACAGCGACAAAACCGTCACCGCGAATTTTTCAGGCACTGGATTTTCGCTCACAACGAATAGAGAAGGCGACGGCTGGATAAATCTTTGGGGGACCTCCTACTTTGCCTCAGGGATGGAGCCCGTGCTGCGGGCGGTGTCTCAAAATGGGTGGGAGTTCGACCACTGGTCTGGCGACCTTCCCTCAGGCGCGGACGCGGGCAATCCTGAATTGCCCGTGCTCATGGATCAAGACCGGTCCATCACGGCGGCATTCACTATCGAGCAAAAAACGCTCACCGTCATTATTGAAGGCCAAGGTTCCACTGACCCGGCTGGTGGTCCCGATCCTGGTATCTCGTATGACTATACAGCAGGCACGCAGGCTTGGGTGAGTGCTGCACTTGGTACGGATGGCTGGGCGTTCAGCCACTGGTCGGGGGATATTGGCTCGGCGGACCCCTACCGGTTTTATGTCTCTCTTACCATGGACCGGGACCGCACCGTTGTGGCGAATTATGTAACGGCGGACTGGACCATGACGCTTTCCTATACCGGCAATGGCAGCACCTGGCCGTCCCCTGGAACCTATGGGTATGTGGATGGCGCGCCCGTAGAGGCGGTGGCGAATATCATGAATGGCGGCGATGCCTTTGACCATTGGGAAGGGACCGTGGAAGGGGCGGACATCTATGATTCCGGCCAGCGGTTCAACATCCATGCCGATATGGTCCTGACGGCGGTATTCACGCCCGGGGATTACACGCTCACCACGACGGTTACCGGCGGGGGGATTGCGGAGTATGTATCGCATCCCTCCGGGGTGTATCAATACCTGTCAGGGCGTACCGCCAAGCTTGAAGTGCGGCCTTTGCACGACACCTATTGGGGCGGGTATTCGGGGGATGTGACCACCTTTGACTACGCGTGTTCCCTGGTGATGGATACCGACAAGAATGTCACGATTACCCTGGGCACGTCGGGCTATGAGCTGGTGGTGAACCAGACGGGGGGCGGTCTTACCGATCCTTCCGGTGCATGGAAATTTGTGGCCGGAGCGATGCCGCCGGTTCATGCCATAGATAGTGGTTCGAGCCTGTTTGATTACTGGTCGGGCGAACTCCCCGGAGGGGTGGACCCGTATGATCGCGATCCGGTGATACTCATGGATCAGCACCGCACGATTGTGGCGAATTTCGTGGAAGCGGAGTGGTATCTGTACATCCAAGCGATTGGCAATGGGACCACCGATCCGGTACCGGATCTTTACTGGTATCGGGACGGGGACTCCTTTTCTGTTACCGCGACGCCCGGCACGGATGCCATGTTCCTTCACTGGCAAGGCGATCTCCCGGAAGGGCAAGACCCCAATGCGACAACCTTGTCCGGAACCATGACGCAGAATCGGGAAATCATAGCGGTATTTGTGCCCATGACGGTGACGGTGCCGAATCTTTACGGAAAGACGGAGGAACAAGCCGCCGCCACCCTGGCTGTGTTAGGGCTTGTATTGGGCACGATTACCGAAGAATACAGTGCCACGGTGCCGATGGGCCAGATTATTTCCCAGGATCCCGTAGCCGAAAGTGTGGTGCCATATGGGAGCCAAGTGGCGGTGGTGATTTCCCTTGGTCCCTGCTATACCGAAGTTCCGAACCTGGCCGGTCTCACGCAGGCGGAGGCGGAAGCCGCGTTGGCCGCCGCTAAACTGGCCTTAGGGACGGTGGCGGAAGAAACGAGTGAGGAGGTGCCGGCAGGCCAGGTGATCCGCCAATTGCCCGTATTCGGTCTGAATGTGGCCTGCGGCACGGAGGTCAATATCGTCCTATCGCTGGGGGCCGGCGGTGAAGGCGGAGAAGCGCATCATACGGCGGACCAGGACCTCAATTACCTGATTAACCTATCGGAGCTGTTGCGGGTCATCCAGTTTTACAATTCCGATGGCCTGCATTGCCAGGCGGGCACGGAAGACGGCTATGCGCCGGGTCCGGGCGATGCGAGTTGCACAGCCCACGACAGCGACTACAATCCCCAGGATTGGCTGATCAACCTCTCCGAACTCCTGCGCCTCATCCAGTTCTTCAACTCTGGTGGCTATCATCCCTGTGAAGGGAGTGAGGATGGCTTTTGCCCTGGACCTTGATCCGGGGAAATTATATTGAAAAGCTGCTTTTCCGTCTTTTCCCAAAATCCGGAAAAATCCGGAAAATCCCCTATTGACTTTTAATAAAGTTGGTGGGATTATCGAGTTGCGTTGAAAATAAGGAATATGAAGTACAGGTCACTCCTCTAACAAGTTAAAACCCCCAAATTCAAGGAGAAATCTCAATGCGAATCATATACCGCAGCCTGGTATTTGTAATGTATATTACATATTTTGCGGGGGCATTCAGTCTTTCGGCAGCGCCTGTCACCTTTAACGACACTGCCTTACTTAATGCTGTTAAAACACAGTGGGAAGCCGCAACAGGCTTGATATTGAGCGATCCGCCTGAAGACTCGGAACTGGCGAATGCAAGCTTTACTATGCTTGATGCACATGGGCTTGCTATAGCGGACTTAACCGGATTGGAAGCCTGTATCTCGTTGACGGACCTTAATTTAGGCATGAACCAGATATCCGATCTTACGCCGATTAGCGGTCTGACAAGTTTGGTTTGGCTGGATCTTGGTTTTGGGCAAGATATTTTCACCAAGGGTGGCGGGATTGATCCCTTTCAGACAGGCACGAACTTAATTGCGGATATCACTCCTTTAGCGGGGTTGGTGAATCTGCAATACCTGAGCCTTATGGGAAACGATGGCATCACAGGGATTGCCGCGGTAAACACTATGGACAGCTTAAATCAGCTTTGGTTGTCCATGAACCCCATTACAGATTTTTCTCCTTTAAACGGTGTCGCCGATACATTGACGTTGTTTGGTGATATCAGTTGCGGAATGGCTAATGCGGATATACCGGTACTTAACGGCATGACCAATTTGGGAATACTGTTTTTATTTGCAGAAAACGGAATTTCCGATATCTCTGGCCTGTCGGCGCTTAACTTGAATACACTAATTCTTGTAGCGTGCCCCATAACGGATATCAATGTGGCTTCCAATTGGACTAATCTTGAGACGATGATCGGGAATCAGACGCAGATTACCAATCTGAATGCGTTGTCAGGCCTTGCCAACCTGCAACAAGTGGAAACCAGTGAATGTTTGTTGAACGATATCTCAGGAATAGCCGGTTTGTCCAACTTGAAGATTGTGCGATTGGATTCCAATCAAATCTCGGATATCTCCGCGCTTCAGAATCTCCCCGCCGTCGAGGAAATCTCGCTTAACAACAATCTTATCACGGATATCCAAACCCTGGTAGATAACCCTGGTCTGGGGGGGAATGATTATTGTTCCCTGAATAACAATCCCCTCTCTGAGGATGCCAGATGCAGTCAGCTTCCAGCCTTGCGTGCCAAGTTCAATAGTTCTGAAAATGTGGTATGTGATGCAACATGCGGCCCTACCTATACCCTCACCCTGTCGGTAAATGGCACAGGAGATGTTCATCCGGAAGCCGGTGTCCATGCCTATGAACAGGATACATGGGTTATTTTGAATGCCATACCGATATCGGGCAGTGGTCAGGCATTCAGCGGTTGGACCGGCGATGAAGTCAGCACGTATCCGAGTTTAAGCGTTTTCATGGATAGCGACAAATCCATCACGGCGAATTTTGTGCCGGGCGACTGGACGCTGACGATTAGTAAAACAGGCGATCCGGATGGAAGCACGTGGTTTGAACCTGGCATATACTCCTACCTGGATGGGCAGTATGCATCTGTGAGCGAGAACGCCAACGGGAACGCCTATTTTAATGGATGGTCGGGCGCCGCTACCGGCTACAGTCCCTCGGTATCCATCCTTATGGATGCAAACAAGACGGTAACGGCGAGTTTTACCAGCACGGGATATCAATTGACCTTTACCATCCAAGGTCAGGGGAATATAAAAGATTTCTATAACAATGGCCCATTTTATTATGCATCAGGAGCAAATTTCTCCTTGGAAGCTCAGCCTTACTCTTACCTTTATGTGTTTGATCATTGGGAAGGTGATATCGGCATGGGAGCAGACCCTTATGATCCCATTCTTCCCATCACCATGGATCAAAACCGCGCCGTGACAGCCGTTTTTGTGGAAGATTCCAGAACCTTGACGATCATCATTGATGGTCCGGGAAGCACCGACCCCGCGGGCAGCCCTTCTCCTGGAACGCAACATATCTATCCAAAAGGACTGGGTGTGTGTGTGCAAGCGTTGCTTGGGGCCAATGTGGCTTTTGATCATTGGTCGGGTGATATTGAAGGCACCCCTCCTTCCACGCCAAACCTTTGTGTAACCATGGATCAAGACCGGACGGTCACGGCCCACTTTCTGGCGGCCGACTGGAGCCTTACCCTTCAAAAAACGGGCAATGGCAATATCAATCCTGCCCCGGGCGCCTATGGATACATTGATGGCGCGCAGGCTAATTTTAATATTCAATTGATTTCTGGAGGAGATGCTTTTGATCAATGGACCGGCGATATCAATTCAGGCACGGAAACGGATACGTGGAATAGTGTCCTGATGGATCGCAACCGTACCGTTACGGCGAATTTCATGCCGGGAGATTGGACCTTAACCCTCACCACCAGCGGCGCGGCGGGAAATATGTATCCAAGTCCGGGAACCTATGCCTATCTGGATGGGCGCACGGCAAATCTCAGCGCTTTTACTAGTTCCACCAGCTTTTTTGCAGGATGGACGGGCGACAATGAAAGTGATACGCCCAATATCGCCATTGTGATGGATAGCAATAAATCCGTCACCGCTAACTTTGCGGGTTCAGGATACGTTCTGAATGTAAGTGCCCAGGGAGATGGATGGACCAGTCTGAATGGAATGTATTATTTTGCCAGTAGCGCCGAGCCAGTGTTGACTGCTTCTCCATTTTATGGGTGGAGATTCAGTGAGTGGATCGGCGATCTGCCCACGGGATCTGACCCTGCCGACCCGGAATTGCCGGTGTTGATGGACATGGATCGTTCTATCACGGCGGTCTTCCTTCTTGACACAAAAACGCTGACGATGATCATCGAGGGTCAGGGAACGACCTCGCCCGCCGGAGCGCCTTCACCGGGAATTGACTATGAGTATGCGGATGGAACTCAGGTGATGATAAGTGCGGAACGGGGCATGGAGGGCTGGGCGTTCAGCTATTGGTCGGGTGATATCGGTTTTGAAACTTCCTCCAGTCCGGTTATCACGGTGATCATGAATCAGGATCGGACGGTTGTGGCGAATTATATTCCTGCTGATTGGACCCTGACTCTAAACTACACAGGCAACGGCAGCACGTGGCCCGCCCCGGGCGCTTATGGTTATGTAGATGGCTCCTCAGTGGAAGCGGTGGCCAATATCATGGCGGGAGGGGATGCGTTTGATCATTGGGAAGGGACACTGGCAGGAATGGACATCTATGATCCCGGCCAGCGATTCACCATATACGGTGATGTAACGTTGACCGCGGTATTCACTCCCGGTGATTATACGCTTGAAACAACCGTTACAGGCGGAGGAACAGCCGAATATCTTAGCCACCCCGCCGGTGTGTATCAATATCTAGCCGGGCGTAATGCTAATCTTGAGGTGAGACCCTGGCCCGAAACCTTCTGGGGTGGTTATTCCGGCGATGTGAATACCTGGGACTACACATATAAATTACTGATGGACGGGAATAAGAATGTCACTATTACCCTGGGAACATCCGGATATGAACTGGTGGTGAACCAGATTGGCGGCGGACGTACGAATCCCTCCGGCACGCGGCATTTCGTTGCTGGTGCGAATCCCACTGTTCATGCCATCGATCAGGGAAGTATCCTGTTCGATCACTGGTCAGGTGATTTACCTGCTGGAACTGATCCTTATGATCGCAACCCAGTCATACTCATGAATCAGGATCGAACTATAACGGCAAGCTTTCTTGAGGCCAACTGGTACTTATACCTTCAGGTTATAGGCAATGGTGTTACGGATCCCGCTCCAGGCCTGTATTGGTTTCTGGATGGTGCTCCGTTTTCCGTAACGGCCTCAGCAGGTGCGGATTCCTTTTTCCTCCACTGGCAGGGGGATCTCCCTGTCGGGCAAGATCCAAACTCCATTACCGTTTCCGGAACCATGACCCAGAGCAGGGAAATTATCGCAGTATTCGCTCCTGCCACCGTCACAGTGCCGGATCTTTCCGGTAAAACCCAGGAACAAGCCGCAGCGGTTTTGGCGGCTCTGGGCTTGGTGCTGGGTACAGTGACCGAGGAGTACAGCTCCGCGGTATCCGCCGGTCAGATCCTCACGCAAGATCCACCTGCTTCAACCATTGTACCTTACGGCAGCGTAGTGTCCATCGTTGTGTCGCTGGGTCCATGTTATGCCAATGTGCCGAACCTGGCAGGGCTTTCTCAGGCAGAAGCTGAAGCAGCCTTGACAGCAGCGAACCTGACACTAGGAACGGTGGCGGAAGAAAGCAGCGATATTATCCCCGAAGGGCAAATTATCAGCCAGCAACCAGTCTATGGCCTTATCGTGGCTTGTGGCGCGGCGGTGAATATCGTGGTTTCATCGGGGGTTGCCGAGGAAGGAGAAGGCGAAGGAAGTGTAACCGGACCACATACAGCGGATCAGGACAATAATTTCCTAATCAGCTTGTCCGAACTGCTGCGCATTATCCAGTTTTTCAATTCAAACGGCTTGCATTGCGAGGCCGGCACCGAAGACGGGTATGCGCCAGGTCCGGGCGATACGAGTTGCGCCTCTCATGACAGCGACTACAATCCCCAGGACTGGCTGATCAATCTGTCCGAACTCTTGCGCGTCATACAGTTCTTCAATTCCGGTGGGTACCATCCCTGTGAAGGAAGCGAGGACAGCTTCTGTCCAGGTCAATAACATTGGCGCATAATAATCTTGCGACCCATGGAGTGTTTATGTGCGCCAACTGCCGCGCCATTGCTCTGCGCCATGCGGAGCAACGGCGCGGTCTATTTCATGCTTTTTTCTTCGTATTACGAAGTTCCTATTGCTCGCGTTAATTCTTTTTATTTTCTATAGCAAACTCCGGATCCCATCCTGTCATCCGGTTGCCGGGCGCCTTACTGTAAGCCTGAAGATTGAACTTCCCTTAAGAAGCGCGTATTGTGACGAGTACATATAGCGATGCCGGACCTAAAGGGTTGATAAGTGTCCGTGGAGTGGAGATCATGACCGCACGCAGGCTGTGGATTGTCGGGGGGGTATTCCTCTTTGCAATAGGGGTGATCGCCGGCATTCTGTATTTTCCCAGAGGGTGGGTGATGGAAACCGTAGACACGGTAAAAGAAGCCGGCAGCGATGACCGCTCCATCACATTTAAACAAGAACAATTGCCGCGCATGATCATGGATGCCAACGCTACCTTCAATCCCGAACGCGTCGCCGCCGATTTTCTAGGAATACAACTCGATCCCACCCGCCTCGTAATGCTTCAGGAAGGGGCCGTCCGGCTGTATTTTGTTTCCGAAGCGGCAGGTTATCACAATATTCTTGGGTATCAACTGGAGGGTCCGGAAATCCGCGACACACGCCTCAAGATTATTTTCCCCGATGCCACCGCCCCCATGGATTTGATTCAATGTGCAGACCTCGTAAAGGCGACGTCCCCGCCCTATTATTTCGGCAAACGTATTCCTGATGCGCCCGTGTTGCCCGGGGATTATGTCGACTTGGGCGTGCTCCCCGCCGGCACCCAGCTTGTGTTTTTCATTGTTGGGGACGGCGCACGGGGAGGAAACAGGATTTATACCACCCTCCCGCAACGGAATCCTGATGGAAAGCAACATGTTGTCACGTTCGTGTATGAAAATTCCCCCTACATGCTCCTCAGCTTTGAAGACATGTGGGATACGGGAAACCGGTCGTTCAACGATGTCGTCTTCTGTGTGGAAATGGACCAGGAAAATCTCGAACTGATCGCAAGCGTGAAGGAAAAGGGCCGCATTGACGCCATCCTCCAGGGAAATGAACGCCGCAAAAAGATCCGGCGGATGATTTTTTGGGGAACCCTTGCCACCATTAGTGTATTAGGACCGCCCTTCATTTTCCTCGCCCATCGCACAGTTCAGCGCGCCCGCGCCCGGCGTGTATTCGCCGCTGCAAAAGAGGCACTGGAAACAAATCCGAGAGAAACCCTGCGGATATTGAATCAGGGAAAGAAGCACATACTAAACAAAAAAATGCGCCGGGAATGGTCCGGGCTTGAAATGACCGCAAGCAAACAGGCCCGCGATGCCGCGCAACTCGCTGTCCTCTATGAAAATATGCCGGAGGTATTCGTCGAAGATGAACCCGCTTCATTACTGGCGGCCCGCGCTCAAGTAGAAACGGATTCCGTGGATACCTATCACTCCCTGCGGCGTCTCTGGCAAGGGCGCGAAGCCGCCCCGTGGGATTGGTTGGCCCTTGAAGCCGATGTGCTTATCAAACAGGAGAAATGTGGCGCGGCCGAAGCGCTCCTGGAACAGGGCCGTTTTAACGGTGCGCAAGACAGTGGCCGCCTCGCGCGACTCGGCATGCTGCGCGCCCGCAAGGCCGACCCCAATGCCCCGGGCCTCCTCGCCAATGCAGTACAATTAGATGCCCGGAATCCGGATGTGTATTGGTGCCAGGGTCAGGCACTTGAGCAGGCCGGGCACTATCCGGAAGCATGTAATGCTTATCAAGCCGCCCTGAATGCCGCTCCGCACAATCCTTTCCACCGGGATCATTTCGCTGAATTCCTGGTGCGCCAGGGCGATTTCAAAAATGCATTAACTGTGTGGCGTCAAGGATTGGAGCCACCCTCCATCGATGTCCTCTGGCTGAAAGTCCTTTTCTGGTCGCGTATGGCATTGTCACAGGAAATCGCCTGGAGCAATTTCCCCATCCCTGAAGGACGATTACGCCCGCTCGTAGAATTTCTAATTAAATTGCCCGGCGAACGATTCTGGGACATGGAGCAGTTTGAACGGCTCGGTTTAAATCGTCCTGAACTGCTGGCCCGTCCCGAAACAATATGGCTGCAAACACTCGATGCGCTTCAGCAGAAACGTGAAGACACCGCCTTCTCCCTCATATCATTGGGGCAGGCGGGTGCACAACCCTATTTTGAAATCGTGGAAACCGCCCTCCGCCAAACTCTTACCTGCCGGCGTATTGGATTCTGCAATCCCGTCTTGAGATGCCTGCGTCAAGAAACACCTCCATCCTTGCGACATCCTTTTTTCCAGCAAATTGATCTATGGGCGACCGCCCAAATGAACGAAGGGACCGAACACTTTCAAAAAATCGTGGAAGGTCCCGCTCTCTTTTCCACTCTTTTTCAGGCGGCTGGCTGGCTTGAAGCGGCGCGCCGGTTAAAAACTGCCGGTTAAGCATAAGAGGCTAAGGCATGGGAACGGCGGTGAGGCCTTTTTCACCATCTGTTTTATAGTACGCTTCTACCAACAGATATTCTTCAAGCATCCCGATAGTGTCGAAATAGCCCGGATAATCCGTATACTGAACCGATTCCAAATAACCGTCGACATCAAATGCCGCCCCGATAATATATCCGTCTTGTTTAAAGTCCTGCCCCAAGTCTATTTCGTCTCCTGGAAGAATGGGCTGAATAATGCGATTGTTTCCCCAATCTGCGGCACTGACCAAAGCAAGGTAAAATATTTCAAGCGGATAATCCCCGGTATTACGTACCAGCACACGAAATTTTCCCCGCACGATAACGCAATTGGGGATCGTGAGCGAACCAATCCCTTTGTTGGTGTCCAAAATTAGCGTGACCGTGTACTTGCCCGGCGTCGTGTAAACATGCTGAAACGACGGATCACTACTCTGGGTTCCATCGCCCAACTCCCACAGCCGGGATTTCAACTTCGCATTTCCGATATCCGTGGCATCATAAAAACTTACCGTCATGGGCATGTCTCCCACCCGCGGATCCGCATAAAACTCCACCGTAAACGGTGTTTGTGGACAGCCCGTCAGCGCTATGGCGGCCATCAGTAGAATCCCCTGGAGAGTGAGAACCTTACACGTATTAAAAAGGATCAATTTCATGAAAATTCCATTCATTTATTTTAGCGTTGGCAGCCAGTTGCCATGTGCCTCAATAAGATCATCGCACAAGCCGATGATTTCGTCAATCGTAAGCTCTGCTGCGGTATGCGGATCGAGCAGTGCCGCCTGGTACACATGTTCCTTCTTGCCCGTGAGCGCCGCTGCAATGGTTAGTTCCTGCACATTGATGTTTGTCCGGTTGAGCGCGGCGCATTGCGGCGGCAAATCGCCTGTGTAGGTCGGTGTTACCCCGTTGCGATCCACCACGCACATTACTTCAACACATGCATTGTTCGGTAGATTCGTAATCAACCCTTTGTTTAGGACATTTCCGCCAAGGGTAAATGGTTTTCCCGTTTCCATTGCTTCAAGAATGTACGAGGCATATTCGTGCCCGCGTTCATGTTCGAGTGGCTTGTCCGAGACAAGTTCATCCCGCATATAGTTCCATGCCTCTATTTGCGCCACGCACCGCCGGGGATATTCATCCAGCGGCACATTGAATCGCTCAATCAGTTCCGGGGCCTTCGATTTGATGAACCATGGAACATACTCAGATGTGTGTTCGCTCGATTCTGTCACGTAATACCCGAACTGCTTCATCAGCTCGAAGCGCACGGTGTCTTTCCAATTGTATTCCGGAAGCTGTGCGCGCCGCTTAATTTCAGGATATAAATCCTCCCCATGGCGCGATATGCTCAAGAGCCACCCCTGGTGATTGATTCCCGCAATGTTCCATCGCAAATCATCTTCGGGCAATTCCAGCATCTGGCACAGGCATGGCGCGCACACCTGCACGCTGTGGCACAGCCCCACGGTTTTCACCTCCGTCGCCTTCAGGATTGCCCCCGTGATCATCGCCATTGGATTCGTATAATTCAGCAGCCAGGCTTCCGGCGCCACTTCCTCGATAATCCGGCAATACTCGATCATCACCGGAATGGTGCGCAGGGCGCGGAAAATACCGCCAATACCCAGCGTGTCGCCAATTGTCTGCCGCAGTCCGTATTTTTTGGGAATCTCAAAGTCGATTACCGTACACGGCTCATATCCGCCCACCTGGATGGCATTGACGATATAATCCGCCCCTGTAATCGCTTTGCGCGCGTCTTGTCCAAGATACCCTTCCACTGTCGCCTTCGCGCCCAGTGAATGGCTCAGATTCTTCACCATCTTCTCCGAATCGCCCAAACGCTCCGGATCAATGTCGATCAGCGTGATCTTTGCATCTTTCAAACTCTCCACATAAAGGCTGTCGCCCAGTACGTTCTTCGCAAACACCGTACTGCCCGCGCCCAAAAAACAAATTTTGCTCATGAAAATTTCCTTAAATGGTTATGAAGAAACAACTCGTACTATCATACAACAAAGGAGTATCCGCTATCATGGTTTTTTTGTTTGGTCTCATAAGTTGCGTGGAACCTTTGGTGTTTTGCGCGTACGACTGTATATCAAATCAGAAGACGGTTGTCTTCAACGCAACGACCATCTCAAAATTTGATGCAGGATCGTCGGCTCCATATTTTTCTCTTTTCAAATTGGTGTTCGCTTGAAAAAGCATTGACAGGGCTTCTAGATTTATACATAATGCAAAAAAAGAATGGCGTTGGGTATAAATGGGTTCAGATGGGAAATTTCTATTGTGAGCCTTAATAAGAAAGGCAGTATAACAAGCACCTTTAAAAAAAATTGCAACGGGAAGGAGAAAAACAATGAAATATCGAGCAATCACCCTGAACTTGATTGGAATTCTGGCAGTTCAGATGTTGATGGGGACTTTTGCCGCCGCAGAAGTGTTTCTCGACAAAAGTTTCAGTGTAGAAGTGACAAGTGCGATTGAATACGATCCCGTAAATCATCTCCTGTTGGATCTTTATAAGCCAGTAGGGGAGAATGTACCTATTGTCAAACCGGCATTGGTATGTGTGCATGGGGGCGCATGGGTGAGTGGTTCTCGCGATCATCCTCCCACGAATGGAACCGGTGGACCGGGTGATACCTATTCGCCCGCCCACGAATATGCGATGGAATTCGCGAAACGTGGTTATGTATGTGTCTCTATCGACTACCGGCTATACAACCACCCCGGGGTTGCGGAAACCGGCCTCCTGGACGGATTAAATCTGCAGCCTATTACGGATGCACTCAACACTCTTTTTGGGACAAGCGAACCGGTTTCGTTTGTAAAACCAATTATTGAATCGAGTGTAGAGGATTTGGTGCACGCAGTAGATTGGATTGTCAACCATGCAACCATGATGGGTGTGGATGTGAATCGCATTGCAGTCGGAGGATTTTCTGCTGGTGCATTCAATTCCTTGTTTGCCGGCTTTCTCGCTAATAACGGGAAAATTGCCATTGCTTGGGCAAATTCGGGGTCCCTGGGGGGGGGAGGCAATGAGGCGCTTATTTTGAGTGCCACCACGTCACCAATTCCAGTAATCATCTTTTACGGCATGCTTGATTTGATAGTTCCCTATGCAACGTTTGCCGAACCCCTAAAGGCGGCGTTGATCGCTGAGAACATTCCACACGCTTTCTATACCCTGCCCAATGAAAATCACACGTACCCGATGAGTACCCTGCTTACAGATCCGCCGGAAAAGGGCGTGCCCGATACCCTGGAAAATGTCTTAAGCGAGTTTATGTATACACATCTCTCATTGAACAATATTCAACCACCTGTGATCCCCACAGGACACGTGCCCACGGTTAACGCGGCCGGTCTAGCGGTATTGGCTGTATTACTGGCAGCTGTCGCCACGGTTTTCCTCTTGCGGCGCAGAACAGCGGCGCGATAACGTCTATCGAGTTTCTGCAAATGGAAAATATATTTTCGTATAACAAAGGAATAACTGGCAATATCGAAATATAAGTGGGGGATGTGTTTATCCTGTTGCCATTAGCTTTTTTGTGGCCGGTGGAACGACCCTGCCATCCCACAGAGCAGTAACAGTCCCAAGGTGCCTGCACTGATGCCGAATCCCGCCCAGAACGGCAGCGGTTGATAGGTGAATTCAATAGTATGTGTTCCCGCTGGGACCGCCACCCCGCGAAACAGGCCATTCGCCTTGAGAATGGAAACTGGTGCGCCGTCCAACATTGCTTTCCATCCAGGTGCGAACGTGTCCGCCAGCACCACAATGCCGGGTACGTCCGCTTCCACATGAATGCCCATCTTTTCCGGTGTATCTAGCTGAATCACACAGGTGGCGGAAGCAGGTGTTTCAGAATCCGTGCCCATGCCTTCTGCCAGCAGCGTATCCAGTTGATTGTACATGTCTTTTTCCACTTCCAGCGTGCACATCCGTGCCGCATCAAATTCCGAATCCCCTAGTAGTTTGATCGCTGCCTCCTCGCTTGGAGCCACCCGCCAGTGCGGTACCCATCGGCACCGCGGCCACGCTGTCTCGTTTACATACAAATGAAGATTGGCCTCCGAACGCACTGGCCGCAGCCTCACCCCTTCTTGCTCCCAGCCTTCCGGCACAAAAGGCGCGCCAACCACCAGCAATGCGCGAACCGCCATGTGATTCAGCAATGCCGGCGCTGCTGCACGCGGAGACAAGCCCCGGGTGTCTGCATCACTCAAGGCAGACCACCAACGCGCCTGATCTTTTGTCAACGCACCACGCGTCCCGCCCGCCGCCCGCAATGGCGTCACCATCCCGATATTCCCGGAAATCCCAGGCTCTAGCCGGTTCGAATTCACCAGCACCCGTCCATTTCCGGTATGCTCTTCCATGGTTTCCAGCATCTTCGCGTGCGCCCCTTCCGCTGGAAAGCCCTCCAGCGGCGGAATCGTATAATAGCGAATCGTGGCATCGTGCAAATCGATGAAAAGCAGCAGTAGAACCAAAAGGCTGCACACCACCCCCAGCCACCGTACGCGAAACACTAAAAACACCAATACCACCGCTATTAACGGTATAATCCGGCCCCTGACTTCCGCCGATGATATGTAAAATAAAACACAGGCTCCCGCGAGAAAAATTAAGGAGGATGCCCACAATAAAGGAGATCGTGGGTCGCGGCCTACCGTGAATAGACGATCCGCGCCCAACGCCGCAAGCACTGCCAGGCTGAAACATGCCGGATACATAAGCATATCGTACGCGACTGCACTGCTCACCATCATTTTTCCCAACACTGACAGTATGGAACATGCCGTTGCGGAAAGAAAAAAGAACAACATTTCCACCCGCGCCGTTTTGTGTAATACGGCCACCGGCAACGACAGCAGCGCAGCAATGCCCATGTACCCCACATACGGAAGAATGTCAGGTGAAACCCCCAGAAACTGCAACAGCAAATCTTGCGGACGGCTTGCCAGTTGACCCGCAAGTTCGAGCCGGGTCAAGGCATCCAGCGGCGCATCCAGTGTCAACACCCACAGACACGATGGTATCCATTGCACCGCCGAGACCAACACTGCCAACACCGGCAGCAGCATCAAGCCCTTCAGGCGGCGCCCAAACCAGCTTGTCGCGTCCGCACCACGGAACAGCAACCGGACAAAGCCATAGGGAACCACAACCAGAAGGGAGGCCAATAATAATGGCAGCGACCCCGCCAGCATCATCATCCCTAAAAAAACACCCCCTAACACAACCACGCTATACCGGCCTTCCCGGATGAATTCACGCACCGCCCAGAACACTAACGGAAGCCACACCAATCCGTTCATAACCTCCGGGCATGGCAATGCTGCTGCAGAGGCTCCGCAATATGCATAGGCCGCACCCCCAATCAAGGCGGGGATATAGTGCACATCCAGTGACCGCAGATACACCACAAAAAACAGCCCCATCAGGAAAAGGCACAGGAACCCATGTACGGCAAAAGCCCGTTCCGCCGGCAATAGCAAAAAAGGCGCATTCAGCGGTTGGAACACTCCCATCGAGGGATCGGCCTGAAAAGGCGTTCCACACCACTGTTCCGTATTCCATAACGGAAGCGATCCCGCCTGCAAACGGCCAAATCCATAATGATACGCGGGAAAAACCTTTTCGTAGAGATTGACGCTCTCGTACACCGTTCTTCCCTTTGAATTTGGTGGAATCCCCGTGTTCAACCAAAACACCGGCGCCAGTGCGACAAACAGTATCCCCGCAAGAAACAGCGGAATGCTTCCATAGCGATTCTGTCCGTCGGGAAATATACTCACTTTATCAGCTCGCGTACCGCTACGCGCCGCTTTTCCTGAACGGCCCGCACAACGGCATGGGTTGTAGCCAGACTATTTAGATTATTCCTCCCGCTCGTTTCCGGTTCCCTTCCGGTGTCCAGTGCCGTCCGGAAATCCTCCAGCAAATACGCCTGATGCGTCCTCGGCATACGGACCAGCGGCACCGGGCGCCGCTCCTCGGGATTTTGCGAAAAAAACAGCTCATTTCGATCAAGCAATAGTACACCCTTTGAGCCCTCAATCCGCCAATCCGCGTTCCATTCCGTTTCCCACCCTGTGCTCACCCAACTCCCAAAATAATTCACCGTCACCCCGTTGTTCATCTCAAGCTGTGCCATGACCACGGCATCGCCCTTGTTCCAATTCCAGGCCGTACTGCTGCTAACCCCCTGCACCGCCACCACATCCGCCCCAAGCAGACACCGCATGAGATCAAAATGATGAATCGACATATCTAACACCAACGGATACGCCATTTCCTCCCGGTATCCGCCAAAATGCGGACCCTTGTGAAAACTAACCCCCACATACCCCAACTGGCCCAACCTGCCTTTCTCTATAAACCGCTTGACCGTCTGCATAACCGGCTGGAAGCGGTAATTCTGTCCCACCATGTACACCCGTCCCGCTTTCTCCGCGGTCTTCACAATCGTTTTCGCATTCTCCAGCGTGTCCGCGAGCGGCTTCTCGCTCATCACGTGCAGCCCCTGTTTGAACGCCGCCAGACACACCTCCTTCCGAAACTGTTGTGGCGTAACATCCAGAAGCGCGTCCGCTTCCACCGCCTTTAGCGCCGCATGCACATCTAAAAAACAACAATCCTTCGGTATCCCATGCCGTTCCGCCGCCACCGCCAGATTTTTCGGATTTACATCCACATATGCCGCAGCCGCCCATCGCCGCGACTCCGCAATCCGATCCGTCCAGCCCAGCCCCATCCCGCCTACGCCAACCTGAATGATCCGTCTTCTCTTCATGATCCCATCTCCACACCTGAATACCAGCTACATCCTACCATTGACTTCTTTATACATTCCATAGAACTTTCCGTGATTAGATGGGGGTAAAAAAGCAGAATTCATCAATGACGGTTTTCAGCGAATGATTACCTTATGGCCCTTTGTATCCTGCTGACTCTGCCAGTAATTTCAGTACTTGGTTAAAAACCGTCTCGGGCTTGCCTGGAATGATCTCGCCCCAATTGCCCCCTGCGGATACCAGCACCAGCTTCAAACTCGGAATCAGTGCTGAACAGTTTCCCCGTGCGCCGATGGTCATCACCGAATCCACGGGCACGTCAGGCCACATCCGCGCTTCTGGATGGGTACGTCCTTTCTCATTAAACCACCAGTTGAACCCATAGGTTCCGGGACCGCACACGGAAAGTTGATCTGAATTGCCGCCATAACTCCCAACATTCAAGTAATCATCCTGTTCCGCCGGTTTCGTTGCGGGAAGGTCAAAAGGCGCCTGCGGCTTCATGAATTCCTCAAAAAAGCGGTTTGGCAGAAGCTGCTTTTCCCCCCAGCGCCCATGATTCAGCCAGAACCACGCAATCCGCGCAAAATCACGCACCGATGCCTTCACCCGCCGGCGTTCCGTTAAAGTCAGTCCGTCTTGAAACCCCAGCGATCCCAGATGCTTCAGATCCAGCGCAACCGTGTTTGCATCCCCCTTGAACACCTTGTCGAACAAGGTCATCTGATAGAGCTGCATTGCAAAATCATTATAGGCCCATGCCTTGCCCGGTCCTTCTGGCCGCGCATACCCGCTCATCATCGCCCCAAGCTGCCGGAACGTGATCCCGCGATCTTTTTCCTTCAATTCCCAGCCGAACTCTGCTATCGGTTGATCTACACTTTTCACCAAACCTTCCGACACCGCAAAGAATAACAATGTACTCAATACCGGGGCCGACGACGAGGCCCAATCGGTTAATTGTTCCTGATCTCCCCAGGTCTTGACTAAATATCCGTCCTTGATGATACACCCCCGCCCCCCAAGCTGCTGCTCCAACTGATTCAATCGAGAAATATCCAGACCGACCGATTCCGGCGTACGCTCCTCCCACGAAGCCCCCGGAAATATCGCCTCGCTTGGCGTTGCGGTCAACACCACGGCCACAATGAACAAGACGGCATTCATAATTTTAAACTCCCTTTCTTTACGCTACGCTAAACCACTGCGAAAGTTCCGCCACAGAGTATATCGTTACTTCAGCAAAGAAAAAAGAAAGCATTTCGTTTTGAAACCACTTTCGTTTACAATGAAACAATAGTTTTGCGTTGATTCCCTCAGAAAAGGAGGTACACGATGCTCAACCGCGTTTTTCCTGCCCGGATAACCTTGGCTTGCTTCTCCCTGTGGTTCTTGACATTCCTCCTTGTTACCACGGCAACCGCCTCCGCTGAAAAAATTGTTGGATTCGCTCCAGATGCGGGCGCCGTCAGAATCCTGGACACCTCCGTCCATAAATCCTTGCCCGTAGGATTCCCCGATGACCAAGTCACCTATAACGATATTACCTTTAACCTATATTTTCTGGATATGCGGAATGAAACAGGGATTGGATTCGATCCAGATGCCCCGACTGGTCCAAACGCCCAGGCGCGATTAAAGGAAACACTTCAATACATTGCAGGTGCGCTCAATGAGGGTGGTACGCTTGATGTGCTGTTCAACGAATCCGAATTAGATGGAACCGGTGCTCTTGCATACGCAGGAACGTATTTTTCCACGACGCCCGGATTCCAAACCGGAAGCGCTATGTGGCGACTGAAAAATGATATCAAACCATTTGTAAGCACAGAAGAACTTTATGTTACCGTGGATTTCGGCTACAACTGGTATCTGGATACAGGCGCCCCCGAAATTGATCAAGTGGATTTTCCGTCTGTACTGCTGCATGAATTTACGCACGCCCTCGGTTGGATCTCGCTGTGCGGAAGCAATGGCGGCAGCCTGATTAGTAACAATGTCTATTCCGTATGGGACCAGCATAGTGTACGGCGTACTGGAATGTTCGCCCTTTTTTCGGGCACCCCGCCGTCTTTTCAGGGGAATGTGTCCGACCTAACCAGCAACAACCTTGCCTTCAATGGTGCTGAAGCGTATTCATTATATGGACAAGATACCGCCCCTGGTGTATATGCACCCTCCGTCTGGCAATCCGGGAGCAGCATGTCCCATTGGGACACTGACAACATCGTGGGCGGCGCCGTCATGGAACATGCTATTGTCTATGGCTCCATTCGCCGCCAATGGGCGCCCGTCGACCTTGGCGCACTCATCGACTTAGGTTACACCAACATCACACCCCTAGAAACCGAAGGTCAAGGCGAAGGCATAAGTGAAGGGGAAGGCGATGTCGAAGGCGAAGGTATAAGTGAAGGCGAAGGTATAAGTGAAGGCGAAGGTATAAGTGAAGGCGAAGGCATAAGCGAGGGCGAAGGTATAAGTGAAGGCGTGTCTGAAGGCGGGGAGGAGGGCGTGCCCTCCGAAGGCATGCCGGAGGAAGGAGAAGGCGGATATGAAAATACCCATACCGCCGACCAGAATAACGACTACTTTATTAACCTCTCTGAACTCCTCCGCGTGATCCAATTTTTCAATTCAGGCGGACTCCAGTGCCAAACTGGCACCGAAGACGGGTATGCTCCAGGACTTGGCGAGCAATCCTGCATCCCCCATGCCAGCGATTATAATCCCCAAGACTGGGTGATTAGTCTTTCAGAACTCCTGCGTATTATCCAATTCTTCAACTCCGGCGGATATCACCCCTGTTTCGGCTCTGAGGATGGTTTCTGTGCCGGGCCTTAATATTACCGTCCGCTAATTCTGTGTGCCTGCCGTTGAGGAAATCTATTAGACGATACCCCTATGGCCCAGCACAGAACCCATCTTCCGAGCCAGGGCAAGATCGGTATCCACCAGAATTGTAAAACTGGATAAGGCGGAGGAGTTCGGAGAGGCCAATAACCCAATCTTGTGGGTTATAGTCACTGGCGTGGTGGGAGCAGGTTTGATCACCGGAGCCGGGATTGAATCCATCTTCGCCGGCGGCATCGCAGTGAAAACCGTTTGAATTGAAAAATTGGATCACACGGAGGAGTTCAGAGAGGTTAATAAAGTAGTCGTTATTCTGGTCGGCGGAATGGTGCTCGTTTTCACCTTCACCTTCACCTTCACTGGATCCTTCGCATAGCCCTTCGGTATAGCCTTCGCCCAAGCCTTCTCCCTCCTCCGGCATGCCTTCGGCGGGCAAGCCCTCTTCCTCACCTTCTGAGGTGGAACAATCGTATGTGCCTGTATCGGGAGTGCCAGGGGTTCCCCCCAGGACACTGCTGCATCGCCAAGAGGCGGGGTCATTCCATGCACCAGTATCGATAGGGATAGGGTCGCGTAAGGTGAGGGAGCGTCCGCCGCCGTCGGTTTCGGGAATCCATGCGTCGTCGTACGTGAAATCAAGAATGACCTGCCCCTGTTGATCTTCGAGACGGAGGTTTTCTCCTGCATTGTCGAGACGGCCTGTATACGCGCCAATGACGGGATAGTCCGAGCCATAGATGGACTCAAAAATGGCGGTATCGCGGACGACAACTGCATACGCTCCAGCGGCAAGGTCGTATGCAGGGAACACGAAGTCCACACCATTGGTGAAACGAAGGTTTAACAGGCTGATCGTTTCGGCGCCGGTATTCACCAACTCGATGAATTCCGCGTCATCTTCGGTTTCTGGGTGATACATGATCTCGGTAATGCGCACGAATGCGGCGGGATCACCCATCGTAAGCACGACATCTTGCAACGGGCTCCATGCGCTGTCCAAGGCGCGTGCGGTGATGTGAGTCGTTCCCTCCGCGATGATAGGTTGACTGTACAGGGAAGCTTGGGGGGCAATTTCGCCGATCGGCAGGCGCGTGCCGGCAAGTTCGAAACCGAGGAGAAAATCCGGGCTGGCGATATCGGAATTCAGACCATGCACGGCGAGTACATTTTGCTGTCCCAGGAGATTTTGATGTGACGTAAGGTCATATTGGATGAAGTTTCGGGCGTTAGCATCGTCCACCTCGGCATCAGCGATGGCATTCCATGCCGGATCGCCGCTGAAATTGGCACGTACCACCTCGACGCCGTTGAGGTAAGCGATAAATGCGTCATCATAGCGCACGCGGAGTGTCAGCGATTGCAATTCTCGTTTGTCATAGGTGAACGGCGCCCGGACATAACAGCTTGTGGCGGTGCCCGGCATGTCGGTAAGCGCAAAGTCGATCAGGTCCGAGAAGTTAACCGGATCCCCGGGTGCGGTTTCGTATCCGACTGCACCGGCGGCCAAAGCCCATGACGTGTCGTCGAATGCCGGTGAACCCCATGCATTGCCCGTGGAGAGACCGCCATTCGCAACATCGCCCACAAGATGAAATGACGAAGGATCGAAGTAGGGCCATTCCCCCTGTGCCGCGAAACATTCGATTTCCGCGCCGCCGTATCCCTGGAAATGGACAAGGTTGAGGTCATAGGCGCCTGGCTCAAGGATATTAAAGACGGCGAGGGTGTCTTCCGGACCGCGCGGATAAGGCGCTGAGCACTCGAAAATGGTGCTTCCGTGGGTAAGGGTCAAGCGGAAACCATCGTCGCTGTTTACCCCAAAGGTCCATGGTCCTGTTTCCGGGATCACAATCCTTCCAAGTGCAACCAGCACAAAGTTATCCACTTCGACTTCCATGGTTGTGCCGGGGTAAGGGGTATCATCAAGGAAATGGGCATTGCTTCCAGTATTGCGGAAGTTGATGAAGGGAACGACGGAAGTCGTCGAACTGGTCTGAACCGCCGGATTATCCAGAACATACTCAACATCCTCAAGATTGTTGACATCCATATTTGCCGTAATGAACGTCACCTCGAAACCACTGAATCCCTGTTCCAGGGCAGCGCCGCCATTTTCTTCGGTCGGCACGAATACGCGTCTGGGAGCTTCATAGGGAAGCAATGTCACGGCTTCACCCGGCGCGGACGTGGACACCGGTAGCCTGGGATCGCCTCCGTCCAACCGGTAGTAGATCCCGGCATCTCCGCTCTCAAGCGAAATGATATCGCCCGGTTGGATAACGCCCCCCTGTTGAATGATGCCGTTCACGCGGACATTGGGCGCATCGATCATAGGAAACCAGGCCTTCGCACGGAGTTGGTCGATTAATACCCCGGGGCGCTGCACCAAGTACTCGTTGGCAATATAGTCTACAGCGGGTACCCAATGGTCGTCGCGATTCAGGGGAGGTTCGGTTCTCGAATCGCCCCAGCGCGCGGATTCGGCCACAATGGCCAGTTGAATTTCCTGCATACGGGCTTGGAGACGTTGTTCCGCTGCTTCTGTATTTAAAGCCCCGTTCCCCAGGCAATGCCGTTGCACGCGATCCGCGAATCGCATCCGAAATTCCGGATGTTCCATCAACTGTTGAAATAACCATTGCGGGTTGAAGTGCTGCTGTAACTCCCCGCCCGGGAACGGTCCCGTGCGATCTTCGTAAATGTTGAACAGGGTGTGTTCCGCATCGTGGGCGAAGAATTTGAATCCGGCGGGGATATTCCGGTTGTAAATGCCAAAGAAGTTGTTTGGTCCGTTGTTGCCCATGAAAGCCGAGATTGGCGAATCGAGGTTTCCACCGTAATAAATGACGATCATGTAGTCAATAAGGTTATCCAGGTCCACAAGGCGTTCGAGGAGGGGATCAGGTATGCCGTCCACGGTGAGTCCCTGTACGGCGTAATATGACGCATCAGTAGAGAATCCTGCAGTTGCTTTCTCCCACAAGCGGTTCCAGGCATCCATCGTACCATCGGTTGCTACCACGATGTAGGGTCCCGCTTCGACTTTTACCACGTCATAATCGGCCGTGGCGCCGCCGAAGTAGGTTTCGGCATAGTCCGCCTCCGACCGTTCCTGGGTTTGATAGAGGCCCCAATATTGACCGTTGATGTAAAGGTGGTAAAAGCGGCTGCGTGTATAAGGCTGCCCCATGTCGTGTTGCGTGTCGCGCGAAAAGACATCGCGCAACATGGTGCAATTGGGGTCTCCGCCCAAGCTCCAGGAATAGTTTTGCGCGGTCCGAAGGTCCACCTTGTCAAATACGTCCGCGCCTTCATCATCAAACAATGGATAGTTCAACCGGGCATCGCCATACGCGGACCGGAAGAACAGGCGAAAGGCATGTTTGGGGTTTGACGGATCCCGGCTGAAGCCTCCGCGAATGCGCACGCCCGCATTAATTTGGAAGCCGGGTGTTCCGTCCGGCTTTATGAGTTCAATAGAGGCCGGACGTTCCCACTCATCGCCTTCTCCCCATGCGTTCATATAAATGCCCGTGGAAGGATCGAACAGATTGCCCAGATCCGTCGCCATCGAAATGGAGGGAATCGCAAGTAAGGCTTCGTCCATTATGTCACTATACCGTGGATCGTTAACCACATTCGGGTCCATGCCGTAGTCGATAAACTGTCCCGGGCCGGTACACTGGGCAGGCCATTCGGGCCCGGGAGCCTCGCCATTCGGTGATTGCTGGATTACATCTGAGAGGAACAGGTAAGTGTGCGTTACAACACGCGACGTTGCTTCGCTCACAAAATAAGCAATCGCTCGTACAACGGTTGTTCTGTCAATGGGAATCGGTACCGTGTAGGTTATCCCAACATCACGTGACGGTGTTGATCCATCCAGGGTGTAGCGGATGGCTCCTGATGGATCTGCCAACGACAATGTCAACTCAAATGGCGCATTATAGAACCCGTGTTCTATGCTGAAAATCGGTTCATGCGGCGTAATTTCCTGCCCCCATGCGCTTATCGCACTTGAAACAAATATCACCGCCATCTCGATAAATACCATGCCGCACAACCGATAACCGTTCACATACATGCAACCTTCTCCGTACAGCGTTTTTACACTTTGTCGTTATTATACTGTTTTTGCAACCCGAAGAGGAGTGGAACAGACGGGTGTAATCGCATAAAATTAGGAGATTCAACGAAGGAGAAATGATTATGCCGCAGTTTGAAATGTCATTGGAGGAATTGAGGGAGTATAGGGGACGGAATCCGCGTCCAGCGGATTTTGACGGGTATTGGGAAAAGGCGCTGGTGGAAATGAATGCACTGGAGCCGAACGTGGAGTTGATTCCGAGTGGGTTTCAGACGCCGTTTGCGGAATGCTTTGATATGTATTTTACGGGAGTGCGCGGGGCCCGGCTTCATGCGAAGTATTTAAGGCCCAGAAGCGGCAAGCAGCCGCATCCGGCGATTCTTCAGTTTCATGGATACAGCGGGAATTGCGGGGAGTGGCATGAGAAGCTGGGATTTGTGGCGATGGGGTTTTCGGTGGCGGCGCTGGACTGCCGGGGTCAGGGCGGTCTTTCCGACGATACGGGAGGAAGTAAAGGCAATACATTGAAGGGACATATTATTCGCGGGCTGGATGATACCCCGGATAATCTGATGTACCATCATTTATTTCTTGACACGGCGCAGTTGGCGAAAATCGTAATGGCACTGCCGGAGGTAGATGCAAAGCGGATTGGAGCGATGGGAATGTCGCAGGGGGGCGGTCTGACGCTGGCGTGCGGTGCACTGGAACCGCGAATTAAGCGATTGGTGCCGGTTTGCCCGTTTTTGTGCGATTATCAACGGGTTTGGGAGATGGATCTGGCGGTGAATGCATATGAAGAACTGAAAACGTATTTCCGTTTTTTTGATCCGCGGCATGAGCGGGAAAAAGAGGTATTCACGACCCTGGGCTACATCGATTGTCAACATCTGGCTCCGCGTATAAAAGGCGAGGTGTTGATGGCGATCGGGCTCATGGATGAGATCTGCCCGCCCTCGAGCCAGTTTGCGGCGTATAACAAGATCACAGCAAAAAAGCAGGTGGTGTTGTATCCGGATTTCACGCATGAGGGCTATCCGGGGTTCATGGATCAGGCGTTTCAGTTTTTGGCAGGACTTTGAAAGAGGCTTGAGGCTTGAGGCTTGAGGCTTGAGGCTTGAGGCTTGAGGCTTGAGGTTTGAGGCTAGTAGATATTTCAAAATCAATTGAATACTTTAAACAAGGTAGTGATAATAAATAACATTCACATTACCGTCATTTCCGCGAAAGCGGGAATCCAGGAAATTTGTGAGCATATTTACACTTTAACCTGGATCCCCGCTTTCGCGTGGATGACGATAAGGGCAGTGTGAGGTGTTTCGTTACTAACGGCCTGGTTTTGGGATATTTTCCGGCGGCCATAAAGTTTAAATCGGACACTTAATGCTAAAGGCGAATAGCTGATAGCTGATCGCTGACATCTGATAGCTAGAATCAAATAGGAATTACGACATGTTTGAGCGGGTTGTATTGAGTTTGGAAGATCTGTTGGGGGTGGAGTATGTGGACGGGGTGTGTGCGGCGCGGGCGTGTCTGGCGGGGGAAAGCAAGGCGGCGTTGTTGAGGATGGCGCGGGAAAAGGTGGATTTTTTCCCGATGGCGGTTCAGCATCGGCTGAAAGAGCTATTGCCACGTATCGGAAAGCAATGTGTGACGCCTCTAGGGAATTCAAGTGCGGGTGCGGGTGGGGCAGCCTTTGATGCGGCGATGAAACGGATATTTTCGCCGTTGAGCGGCTTTGGCTTTTACCGGATCGGTGAGGACGGACGGCTGTTTCTAATTGCAAAAAGCGAACATTATCATACGCCGTTGGGACATGTATTTCCGGGGTATCGTTTGGTGGAGATTGCGCGGCAACTTGGGATACCGAATGCGACACACAACAATACGCGGGGGCATATTACGCGGCTGCTGGAGACGGAATTGGTGCGCGCGGCGGGGTGCGAGACATTGAACCGTGTGATCAATCTGGAAACGGGCAGCCTGGCGATGGAAGCAGCAATAAAACTTGTATTAGGCAGGTTCTACAAGGCGCAAACGGATTCGCCGGAACCGAAGTATGCGGGACGAATTCCGGTGTTGGTGGTACTGGGCGATGACGAAGGCGGGATTCAGGCGAATTATCATGGCACGACGATGGTGGCGCAGATTATGCGAGGGATGTGGATGGAGCTTCGTGATCGTGCGGAGCGGCAGGAGGCGTTTCTGGTGCGGAGTGTGCGCCCGAATCAGATGGAAGAGTTGGAAGGGGTGTTTGCGGAGTGGAATTCCGGGAACTATAAAATTGCAGGCTTTTTCCATGAGTTAGTGTTGATGAATTACGGCGGGAAGTGGCTGGAGGAGGAATTTGTGCGGCGCGCGTATGCGTTGTGCGCGGAACATGATGTGCCGCCGATTGTAGATGAAATCCAGACCGGGATTTGGAGTCCCGAGTTGTTTATGTTTCGCGAGTACGGGGTGAAGCCGGCGATGGCGGCGCTGGGGAAAGGATTCCCCGGCGGGGAGTATCCGGCGTCGCGGATTTTGTTCTCGGCGGCATTTGACGTGCTGCCGCAGTTCGGTGCACTGGTGACGAACGGTCAGGAGGAGTTGGCGTCGTTGTCGTATCTGATCACGATGAAGTGGGCGGAGGCGAATAGTCCGGTGACACGGGCTGTGGGGGAGTATTACGAGGAACGTTTGCGGGAATTGGCGGCGCGTCATTCGGACCAGATCAGCGCGATTGAGGGACGGCGGCATCTGGCAGGAGTCTATTTCCACACGCTGGAAGCTGCAAAATTTTTTGTGAAACAGGTGAATAAAGCAGGCATGGACATCAGTGTACAGACTTACAAGGCAGGCTGTCCCCCGAGCGCGTTGACAAAGCTGCCGCTGATTGTAAATAAAGAGGTGGTGGATGTGGTGATTGGGGTGATGGAGCGGGCGCTTGGAGGAAATTGGGAAAGCGGTCAGCGGTCAGCTATCAGCGGTCAGCCGGAAAAGGACCCAAACGACGCAAATGACTGAAAGGACGAGCTAGAGAATGTAAAAGCAAATCATTTTTGGTATACGCACAAATTAGGAGCGAATTGAAAATGTTGGGTATAATATGAGTTCATTGGAGATGTGGCATGGGTGCTTCGGAAAATAAGCCGGGCGAACGTGTGAAGGATGTGCGATTCACTGAAGATATGTTAAGAGTGGACCTATTGGACGGGCGATTCATATCCGTGCCGTTAGTATGGTTTCCCCGTTTGTTGCATGCGGCGCCAACGCAACGGGAGCATTGGGAGTTTTGCGGTGCAGGATATGGCATTCACTAGCCTGAATTGGATGAAGACATCAGCGCAGAAGGGCTACTCTGTGGTGCGCCTGCGCCTCATGGTGCGGAACTCGCAGAGGTATGACAACCGAATTGAGGCGATACTGTGAATTCCAGCATTTTTTTGGGAATTGATCTCGGAACGAGTGTTCTAAAGGTGTGCGCATTTGATGCGCGCACAGGGCAGATGTTGGGGCATGCCTCTCGGCGAATATTGGTTCGAGAAGTGGCGGGAGGCGGCCGGGAGCAGTCCGTGGCGGAGATTGACCGTCGTTTTGCCTCGGCGTTGGAGGAATTGAAAACGAAGCTTGGCGCGCGATGGCGATCCGTGGCAGGGATTGGGATAGCAGCGCAGGGTGGCAGCTCGATTATCGCGGACCGTTCCTCGGGCCGGGCGCTGACGCCGATGATTTTATGGAATGACGGGCGGACATACAGATACTTGGCACGGTTGGGAGAGCAACAGTCCGCCAGTTTTTTTCAGAAGCGTTTATTAAATGAAATGATTCCGGCAGGGTTGGGGCGGTTAGTGTGGCTGCGAGAGCAATGTCCGGAACTCTTCAAGGATACCAACATACATATTGGCGCAGGCGAATATCTATTTTACCGGTTGACGGGGGTGTGGCGTCAGGATGCGGGCAATGCGATTCAAATTGGGTCGTATAATGTGGTGAAAGCACAGCTTGATGCGAAGTTGTTTAAAACGTCAGGATTGCCAGTGTCATTTGTGGCGCCGTTGCGGAAGGGGCATGAGACAGCGGAATTATCACGCGGCGGAGCAAAGCTGTTGGGATTGAGCAAAGGCATCCCCGTCGTGGGGCCTTATATTGATCAAGAGGCGGGATATATGTCGGCGTTGGGAGCGTCGGCGCATCCGTTGCATTGTTCGTTAGGAACAGCATGGGTGGGTAATTTTTCGGTGCCGGAAAACACGGCGAGTTGGGCGCCGCTACAGTTGTTGCTTCCTTCCCCGGTAGGCGCGGGGCGGTTGATAGTGATGCCATTGTTTGCGGGGAACCGGGCATGGGACTGGGCATTGGAACAGTGTGTGGCGGAGGATCTGGAGCATGCGTTGAAGGAGGTGGATGGAATTTTTAAAAAATCGTTAGTGCCGTCCGAGGGACTGTTTTGCCTCCCGTGGTTTACTCTGCCGAATCCGGTTGATGTGACGTGTCATGGAGCAGGATGCTTTATCGGCGTGCATTCAGGGACGCAGAAGAGCGATTTGGTGCGCGCCGTGGCCGCCGGATTGTGTTTTGAATTCGCACGGATTTTCGAGCATGTAAAAACAACTTTTATGGTGGATGCATTGGTATTGTGCGGTGGTGCGAGCAATGGCTGGTACTTTCGGAGTATGCTGGCGGCGTTGTTTTCTCCGTTGCCGGTGTTATGGCAGCGGGAGAGCGACTTTTCCGCGGCGCGCGGGGCGGTGCATCCATTGATGATGCATGCGCCCGGTTTGAAGACCGAACGGGTGAAGTTGCCCAGGAAAAGTGATTGCAGCGTGATTGAGCAAGGTTTTGCGCGGTATTGTGCGGCGATAAAGAACGTATTTCCTGTTCCGCCGGGCGGCGCTGCATTAGTGGTGTTTCCAAGAAGGGAGAATGCGCTATGAAACGACAGGCGCGGGTGGGGCTATTGCCATTATATCTGAAATTGTACGATGAGACCGTGCCTGAAGTGTTTGTGCATTTTGAGGCATTTTTGCAGGAAGTCGTGGAGCGTTTGGAGGGGGAAGAACTTACTGTGGTGCGGGGTGAGACGTGCCGGGTGGAGGCGGAAGTCCGTCAGGCGGTAGCATTGTTTGAGAAGCAAGACGTGGATCTGATTATTACGCTGCATTTGGCGTATTCGCCTTCCTTGGAGTCTGTGGGACCGTTGTGTGAGACGGAATTGCCCATTTTAATGCTGGATATTACGATGGATCTTTCGTTTGGGCCGGGGGTAGACCCTGAACGCATCATGTATAACCACGGTATTCACGGTGTGCAGGATCTGGCGTCGATGCTTCGGCGCCATGGGAAACATTATGAGATTGTGGCGGGACCAGGCAATGAACCCTTGGTGTTTTCGCACGCGGCCAATATTGCGCGTGCTGCGCTGGCGGCGAAATTGTTCCGGGGGATGAGGATATTGAGTCTTGGCGCGCCATTCAAGGGAATGGGTGATTTCAGCGTGCCGGAGGCAGTGCTGAAAGAGAAATTCGGCATCACGGTGGAAGAAAAGATGCTGGATGATCTGGAGATGGAAGCAGAAGTGATTACGGAGGAGGAAATTGAAGCTGAACGGATGAGCGATGCTGAGCACTACGATCTGCCGCTTTCGAAAGAGGTGCATCGGCGTTCGCTACGGGTGGGATTGGGATTACGCAAGATGCTGGAACGCGGGGGATATTCTGCATTCAGCATGAACTTTCAGGCCTTTGACCGCAGCGAGGGACCGGCAAACACAGTGCCGTTTTTGGAGACGTCAAAGGCCATGGCGCGCGGCATTGGTTATGCTGGAGAAGGCGATGTGCTCACGGCGGCGCTGGTGGGCGCGCTCTCAGCGGCATTCGGACGAACAACCTTCACCGAAATATTCTGTCCGGACTGGGAAGGGAATATGTTATTTCTATCACATATGGGTGAGATCAATCCGGAGGTAGCGAGTGGACGTCCGCGTATTTTCGAAAAGCCATACCCGTTCTCCGCGGCACAAAATCCAGCAGTGTTAACATGCTCCGTAGAGCCTGGGATGGCGCTCTTTGTCAATTTGGCGCCAGGCCCGGATGATTCATTTAGTTTAATTTTTGAACCGGTGGATGTGCAGGATGACAGTGATGCTGTCAATATGCAGGATGCCATACGCATTTGGGTGCGGCCTGGAATGGCTATATCGAGATTCTTGGAAAACTATTCACGCTTGGGTGGCACACATCACAGCGCATTGTTATTGGGCTTGCCGGGCAGTGCCATACAAGCCTTTGGTGCATTTTTGGGCCTTCCAACCTATCGGGTGTGACTATGTGGCGGGAAACAACGAAACACGAACGAAATAAAAAATTATTTGAGGAAGAAATTGCAGAGTTTCTACCTGCACGTATATTGGATTTTCATGTGCATATACTGAATGCTGGGGTGATTCCCGGTGGGAGCACCTTTTCCTGTGCGGGACATCCGATTGACCAATATGAATTAAAGGATCTGGAACAGGATCTTGCAGAGTTATATCCGGGGCGGGAAACGGCGGCGGTTTGTTTTGGATTTCCGGAGGTTGCCTATGACCGGGACTCGAACAACGCCTATCTTGCGGGAGCGTGTGATCATTGGCGGTTTTTCCCGTTTCGATTGTTTGACCCGATGGAGGATACGACGGAGAGACTTCGGAAAGAGTTGATGGAGGGGCGGTTTTTAGGGATTAAGCCGTATCCGGATTATGTGCGGAAGGCGGATATCAATGCGGTGGAGATCCCGGAAATGCTTCCGGAGCGGGCGATGGAGGTTGTGAATGAACTGGGTCTGATTGTGATGTTGCATATTCCGAGGAAGGGGCGATTGGCGGATGAGTTGAATCAGCGGCAGTTGGTGGAGTTGTGCACGAAATATCCAAATGCGAAGATTGTGATGGCGCATGTGGGGCGGGCGTATTTTCTAAAAAATGCCGTGGGACACCTTGACAAATTGCGGGAATTGACGAATTTGTATGTGGATTTAGCCATGCTGAATCACTGGGAAGTGTTGGAGTATCTGTTTCTCCATTTCCTGCACAATAGGATTGTGTATGGGACGGATATTCCGATTGGCCTGGCGCCGGGGAAATCAGTGGAGATTAACGATCAGTATACGTATGTAACACCGGTGCCGTGGGCATTGTCGATTTCGGATGATCATAGGAAGTTGGTGTTTACATCGTTTTTATATGAGGAACTACGCGCCATCAAGAAGGCCGTGGCGCGGTTGGGATTGCCTCGGTCTTTTGTGGAAGATATATTTTGGAATAACGGCATGGCATTACTCCATAAAGCAGCGCCTAAATAAATATTCGCTTTTCTTTGCTTCTTTCTTTTCACGTGAAAAGAAAGAAGCAAAGAAAAGTCTTAAGAAGGATTTTTCCAATGATAGAACTCGGTGTTGGGATTATCGGATTCGGATTCATGGGGCGTGCGCACACCTATGGCATGATCAACATCCCGTTGTACTATCAGCCGGCGCCATTTCGCGTGAAGCATATTTCGGTTTGCCGCCGCAGTGCGGAAGGCCGGGCCGTAGCGGAAGAAATGGGATATTACCGAAAGGTGGTGGCGGATTATCATGAACTGATTGAAGATCCTGAGATCAATGTGATCTGCGTGTCCACGCCAAACCGGTTCCATAAGGAGCATCTGATTGAAGCGATTAAAGCGGGGAAGCATATCTATTGCGACAAGCCTGCGGTGGCGTCCTTGGAAGAAGCTGAGGAAGTGGAGGCGGCGATGGAGAAATATGCCTATACGGGCAAGGCGCAGATGGTGTTTCATAACCGGTTTTTGCCCGCAACGATGCGCGCGCGTCAGCTTATCGATGAGGGATTTCTAGGGCGGGTATTTCACTATAGGGCAGCCTATTTGCATTCCAGCAATATTGATCCGAACAAGCCACTGAGTTGGAAATCGAGCAGGGAACTTGGAGGCGGGGGATCGCTGGTGGATTTGGGGTCGCATATTCTCGACATGATGCAGTTTCTGTTGGGGGATATTTGCTCGATCTATGCGGCGGCGGAGACGTTTATTCATGAACGCACGGATACGGCAACGGGGCAGCGTGTACCGGTGGATACGGATGACCTCGCTCTGATGATGGCGCGGCATGCATCAGGTGCGGTGGGGACGATTGAGGCGACAAAATTCGCGACGGGCATTTGCGATGAGATCCGCTTTGAGATTCACGGGGAATTGGGCGCGATCCGGTTTAATCTGATGGACCCGAATTGGCTGGAGGTGTTTGATGTGCGGGATCCCGCAGGACCTATGGGCGGGATGCGCGGATTTAAGAAAATCGAATGCGTGCAGCAATACACAAAACCGGCGAGCGGATTCCCCGCGCCCAAGGTGAGTGTGGGGTGGATCCGCGCACACATGCACTGCATGTACAGTTTTCTGGAAAGCATCGCTTTGGATCGCACGCCAAATCCGTCGCTGCTGGATGGACTGCGGCTGCATCGCGTTCTGGACGCCGCCTACCGCAGCGCGGAGAGCGGAAATGAGATGGACACAGGCATGATACTATAAAGCAAACCCCGATATGGGCTGTAGGAACACTTACAAATCAGGGATGGTATGAAGATCTAATCAGACAAAACGGACCAGGATGAAGAATGAATGCCAACAAGCTACATTTCATGACTTGATATCATTGTCCTAGCCCACCTGTGCAAAGCATTTGCATCAACTGCCACGCCTTCCTTTTTCATTCCCTGGACAATGTCCCAAAGTTCTCTGATTTCTTCGTGCATCATGCAAACTAACTCTTGTAGCGAAAGGACCCCCTGTCCAGCAGTCAGATAATGACGTGCAAAACACCAGTAGCTCATAGAATAAGACAGGCTTGACCAAAATTCACGTCTTTGTAATCTATTGTTGTCCTGTTCTACTACACGACAGTATTCCGATGCCCGCATGAATGCAACAAATGAACGTCTGAGAAGATGAGAAACGACTTCGGTATTTGGCATAACTTCATAAACCCATTGCCGTGCCTCTTCATAAGAGTCTCGCTTACCTTCGACAAATTGGCCAGTCAACAAGGGTTCTGTAACTACAGGATCCAAAAGCGAGATATATCGCTTGAGTTCTTCTTTGTCTGTGGCCCAAAGGTCAAGATTGCCCAGAAGAACACAAGGAGAAAGCGGACGAGAGTCAAAGACTGCCAAGTAATCGGCATCGGAACCTTCACTTGACGAACCGAAATGAATTAGAAACAAAAGTTCCCCGTAAACACCTGAGCATAGATCGGAACCTAAACGGATCAGGTGTCCTTCATTCAAGTTCACAACCTAAACCCTTGTGAATGTATAGTTCTTGTCAATGCCAGAATGGTACATACGCCTCAAATCATATTTACTTAACATTAGGAGGACAACTTTCGCTCTAGTCCACTGATTAGCCCGGCACTACCACCTGGATTGATACCTGGATCAAGCATATCTAAATGGCGCCTTGCAGCATCTAGAACGACGGGAAGTCTGGGATTGTCATTGAGCGTATCATAGTAATTGCTCAAACGTCCCATCACAAACCTGTAAGTTGAATCTGGCAAAGGAGGATCAGTAGGACCTCGATTAATACTCATTACACACCTCTTTTCTTGAGTTCACAACACTGTATTCACCATCTAAATTATATAACATTTAACAGTATTGCGCAAGCCTAAAATGTTCTTTTTCAAAATATAGGTTGCTTTTTTCAGTTTATATACTGGCCGTCTGACGTTCCTTGGTAAAAACAACTTGTCCGATAGTTTCTGTGTAAGTAACCTATACCGGAATCGTGGGCAACCATATTGACGGAATTACGGTATATATCAAGAAAAACGTTCAATTGCCCACGAAATTCTTTGAAATTCGGTCAGATACATCCAAGCTAATCCACCGGCTATGCCGGTGAGAATTCATAAGGCTCTGCCGTTTCAGCGAGAGCGTGTTATGTGGTAAACGATCCTCCTTGAGGAAGGCCCCGAAGGGCAGGAGGATCGTTTATGAAAGATTGGAGAAGTTTAGCGCATGTGAAGTGGGATTGCCAGTATCATGTGGTAATCGTGCCGAAGTACCGTCGGAAGGAGTTTTACGGGAAGTTGCGCGGACGCATCGGAGAGATTCTGCGTCAACTGTGTCGTCAGAAGGACGTGGAGCTTGTGGAAGGGAATGCGATGCCAGATCACATCCACATGTTGTTACGGATACCGCCAAAGTACAGTGTGGCCATGACGATGGGATACCTGAAGGGCAAAAGCGCAGTTCGTATCCATAGGGAACTGATGGGTACGAAGGGGACCTTATTCGGGCGGAAGTTTTGGTCCCGAGGTTACTGCGTGCGCACCGTGGGTCTGAACGAGGAACAGATCCGAGAATACATACGTGAACAAGAAACCCTGGATATGCAACTGGAGCAAATGGAAATGGACTTGAACCAATAGGCCCCTTTACGGGGCCTTCCTCATACCACCCGTTCTACGGGTGGTGCTGGTTTGTAGAAAAATAGTTTACTACTACTATAAACATTAGATCGTATGTACGCGGTAGTTTACATCACCTGCATTTAAGATGGTTTCTATCCTATTTCGGAAAAGTTCCGGAATCGCGATCGCAACAAGCTTTCGTGCTCGTGTAATACCTACATAGACGACTCTTTTTGATTCATCCTCTGTACGACCTTCCCAGTGAGTAATCAACTCTTCGGTTCGACGGAAGTCACCGCTATCCGGAGGCAGGACTACACAGACAGCCTCGTATTGCTTGCCTTTGGCTTCGTGTATGGTACCACAAGAAATTCGCGTGACTTCCTGAGAATCGAGTAGCTGATTCCATTCTGCGTCTCGCCGGTCTTGAAAGAAACGTTTCTCGCTCGTTCCAGAGTGGTAAATAATCCCAAGTCGACGGATCTCAGAACGCAAAGCCTCAACCCATTCACTCCTTCTTTCGTTCGTATCTTCACAAGAGCGAGGAAGACGACTTATTAGCTGTAGAGCGCTCCTTCGCAACCACCGCGGATCAATACCTTCGCGTTTAGCGGCGCGTGAAGATGTATCTCCATTTTGGATCATTCCCATTACGTCCAAGAGGGATTTTTCGGCAAGTTGAAGCGCTGATTCACGTGTTCGTGTAGAGGCTCGTGGAGACCAGAACATGCCAACTGCTTGTGCAATAATTGCCACCTTCGAATTACCTACCTGATTCTCATATTTGAAGCCACAAGCAGCAAGTGATTTTCGTCTAGCATGTGCCAGTACAATGCCCTTATCAGGAGGAATTTTCGCTAACGACAATAGTTCCAGGAAATATTTACCAATACTTGCAGGAACCCTTGCACTCTTATACGCAAGGACATGAACAGGTTCGTCTAGAATGCGTGTCTCACCAAGAGCCTCATCTGGTTCTACACGGTTGCGTAAGGTTGCTGCAGCCGCACAAATTACAGGAGTACTTCGAAAATTCCCTGTAAGTGATAGACGCCCCGATGAGGGGTGTTCCTCAAAGAGTTTCAGAAGATCCGAGGGATTACCATGACGAAAACCATAGATAGCCTGATCCGGATCCGCAACAATTATTACTGATATGCCTTGGTCTTGTAACCATTTTATGATTTGGCAATCAAGCGGGTTACAATCTTGTGCTTCGTCTACAATTACTTCCTGGAAACGTGCCGCCAAAGCCTTCCCAAGAGCGTTTGCGTATTCAGGACTTAAAAGTTTCTTAAGAACGTGAATGCGTATGTCAGCCGCGCTGACATATCCATTGCGTAGTAAATTTTGTCGGCGCCGAGCAGCTTCCTGAACATAAGCCGTTAGGTTTTGCTCGATATGAGTGCGTAAACCACGATGCCCAACTTTTCCAGTATCTATCTGGTTCGTCTGTGCGTCAAACAGATCAAGCGAAACACCCCCGCCCTTAAAAGCGCGATTACCGCTAAGGCGTACTTCAATACCCAACGTGTCCCAGCTATCGACTACGGTTGGCCGACCATTAAAACTTTCTATGCCGCTCGCGGCAAAGCAAAAATGCCAAAGGAAAGAGTCGAATGTGCCGATAAAGCTTGGGAAGAAAAATTTGTCCACCAATCCAGACTGCTTACACCTTCTCATAAATTCGTCTACAGCAGTATTTGTAAACGAAAGAACCGCTATGCCTCTACGCAGGGGGAGAGTATTGGCAATTCGGAAAATTCTTGCCACTATCGCATGGGTTTTCCCCGATCCGGGGCAGGCTAAAATGAAGGCATCTCCTGGGTGATTAACAATCGCATATTGTTCGTCGGTCAACGAAATCACGATTCGATAACCTTGTATATTGCTGTTTGGAGATACTCAGGCACTTTCAAGAGCAGGCCTTCTTCGATAAAATCAGCAAGTTGTTGAGCATAGTCGCCCTTTCGAGTTTTGCTGGTCTGCAGAAGTTCAACAAGACCCATCGCTGGATGCTCGGATTCAGTGACACTTTCCCGCCATTTATCATCTGAGCGTGGGTGAATCCGAAGAAAGGCACATTTCAGCAAGGCTTCGTTTCCCGCCATATAGAGTGAATGCTCCAGTGTAACCTCGTTAGTGAAAACTGACAGCTTCGCGTTACTACTCCACTCAGAAGCGGCTTCCTCCAATTGGCCTTTGCGATTTCCCCGGACACTTGGATCTGCATCAGTTATTACAATCACGTGGTCTGCGATCGTTGTGTCCGCATATGGTTTCAAAAGGATTTCTATATAAGGAAGAAAATCAACACCGTCTATCGGAACAATAGCAGTCCCACGAAATCTCTGCCAAGCATGTTTATCACCCCGAAATATCAAGTGTTTGGCAATAACCGGAAGCAATAGCGCTTCAGCTATTCCTTCCACCATAAGCACACGAATACCAAACAGAAAAGCTGAACGAGTCACATCGAGATAGCGATTGATTTTCTTCATGGCATGCTCATTTATGCCAAGTTTTGCAATGGGGACACAAGCTGTATTCGCAATAGCACTAGATTCGTTTTCGACAAAAACAGAGCGCACAATAACCAAATGTTCTGGGGATATCCAAGCTGTTAAATTTGGCGAATGAGTTGTAACAATTACCTGAATACGACCTTCAGGTTGCCCATCTGATACTTCCGTTGCTGACTTCTGAGCATGCTGTAAAAGGAAGTCCAGTACAAGCATTTGTAGCTGCGGATGGAGATGTGCCTCTGGTTCCTCAACGAGAAAGAGAGTTAGGTCCGCCTCCTTGGCTTTGGCGAGTTCTACAACGACAGAGGCGATATAAAGAAGATTTGCGTATCCAAGACCGGAAAAACGAATATCCTCTGGGGTAACAACGGCGTCAGCGAGCTTGAACCGAAGGTCTCTGGCAATGTCCCACAGAGTGTCAGTGTTGAACTCAAGGGAAGCTTTCTGTTCTCGAATACCGCGGGTAAGATCTCCAAGCGCATTGTCGATCTCCGACTTTACATCCTGTAGAACCCGAGGTGAGGTTTCATTTGCACGCTTTGCCTCTTGAAGAAACTGATCTTCTTCCTCGCTTGTAGTGAGAAAATATCTCAGCAGATTGGTTATGTGAGAAGTGCTTCCGGAACCAAGTGCTTGTCTCGCATCTCTTAGTGGGGGCAGGAAAACGTGTCGTACAAGGTCTGAACTACCCTGTTCTGGCTCAGCGGTATCAAATTTTCCTACCCAATAGGATGTCTTCCCGCGAAGTCTGTTGTGGGCTTTCTTCTGGTAGCGAATCCCAAGAATAGCTGTGTCTTCTGTTGGATCAGGAACAGCACTTATGAAAAGTCCCTTAATCGTATCGCTCATACCGGAAAAACGACCTTCTATGGCAAAGGTATCCTGTTCACTTCCACGCGACACATCGTCATCTTCGGCGTATCTTTCTCGTCGCCCATTAAGCGGTAATGTGAGAAGACGCATGGCGTCAATTATGTTGGATTTGCCGCCGTTGTTCTCACCAACTAGTACTGTTAGCTCGGGTCGGAAAGTGACCCTTGTTTCTACACAAGATCTGAATCGCGTTAATCGTAGTTCATCAAGGAACATTCCCCTTCCTCCAAAAGTTTGTGCGACCTAACAAGATAGTACACATAGCATGCAAAAACATTTCCATTTGTTTGCACAAAGTGAATCCTTTAAGTCTATCTATTTGATGAATCATATTTCAATCAGGTGTCATGTTGCAGAAGAGAAAGTTACTAATGAGACCTATTGCTTGTTCATGAAAATGACTTCGCGCATCAGAAACCACACGAAGCCGATACATTCCGCCGGGGTGCCGGGAACGAACGAATCATTTTTTAGGTTTGACATCCGGCGCAATGTTGTTCGTTTTTTCTCCATGGGAGAATGATAGCATTACGGCCTCACGTCATCAACCGGGCGGCGACATCCGGAAAGGTGTCATGCGGATACGGTCTTTTTCAATGACCGAGAAATGACCAGACCAATCTGATCTGCTTTCCAAAGAAATAACGGCAATCCTTGAAATTTCTTCTGGAGAAGGTTTGGGTATGCGAAATAGTACAATACCTGCTTCGGAGGCCAGTCCTTGACGAAATTCCAGGGTAGTTGACAAGAATGTCATTTTCTGTCCAGCCTTGCGCTAGAAGATCGATAACAAACTCCACCGCCAACTGAGTGCCTTTTATTACAGGCTTCCCTGTAAGTATTGCAGAATCGACAACAATACGTTCATTTAAATCCATACAACTGCCTCCTGTGATCAGGTGTAGTTATAATATACACACTATCACTGCGGGGAGGAAAACAAAAACACGGCATGTTTTGGCGTTAAATTTCCGCGCAGTCCATGCTGAAGGCGTCGGCGACGGCCTGATAGGTGATTTTCCCGTTGAGGACGTTTAAGCCTTTTTTCAGAGCGGGGTCTTCGGCCATGGCTTTTTCCCAGCCTTTGTCGGCGAGATGGAGGCCGTAGCCGAGTGTAACGTTGGTGAGCGCGTAGGTGGAGGTGCGGGGCACGGCGCCGGGCATGTTCGCGACGCAATAATGGACCACGTCATTTACACGGTAGGTGGGATTGGCATGGGTGGTGGGCCGTGAGGTTTCGATGCATCCGCCTTGGTCGATAGCGATATCCACAATGGCGGAATTGGGTTTCATCTGCTTGATGATGGATTTCGGGATCAGGTTGGGGGCTTTCGCGCCGGGTACGAGCACCGCGCCAATCACGAGATCGGCTTGAGTGACTTCTTCGGCGATGGTGGCGTGGTTGGACATGACCGTGGTGACTCTTCCGCCCATGATGTCATGGAGATAACGGAGCCGCGCAGGATTAATGTCGAGGACGGTGACATGCGCGCCCATGCCGACGGCGATGTAACAGGCATTGCTGCCGGAGACGCCCGCGCCAAGAATGACAACCTTGGCGGGTTTTACGCCGGAAACGCCGCCAAGCAGGATCCCGCTGCCACCGGATGGAGCTTCGAGGCATTGTGCACCCTTTTGTACGGACAAGCGCCCCGCTACTTCGCTCATGGGGGTGAGCAGGGGCAAGGAACCGTCCGTGAGCTGAATGGTTTCGTAGGCGATTCCTGTGACGCGTTTTTCGAGCAACTTGCGTGTGAGAGATTCACTGGAAGCAAGATGCAGATAGGTGTAGAGGATAAGTCCTGGCCGCATATAGGAGAACTCGGGATCGACAGGTTCTTTGACTTTGATGATCATGTCGGCGCGTTTCCAGACTTCCCTGACGCTTTTGATGAGTTTGGCGCCGGCGGCGGTATACGCCACATCGGGAATGCCGCTGCCAACGCCTGCGCCTTTTTCCACAAGGACAGTGTGGTTGTGCGCCACGAAAGCAGCAACGCCTGAAGGCGCCATGGCCACGCGCGCTTCTCCGGGTTTAATTTCTTTTGGAACGCCGATAATCATACTTCATTTCCTTTCCAACGCTATCTGAACCCATTCCGAGTGCGAGGAGCTATTTTACACGGATGGGAGTGCGATATTAAATGATCGTTTTTTGGCAGTTCATGGTATGCTGTATAGGCAAAGTGATGTGCCGTTGCTACGGTTTAGGAAAAAGGAATCGGTTTTGAAAACGATTTTTAACAAATATGGTGGATTCGGCCTGTTTCTATATATTCTGGGCGTTGTTTTCCAGGCACAAGGGGCGGCGTATGACAATGGCGCGCTGGACGGCACGTTTTATGTTCATGATTTGTTCGCGTTATTGGATGGATCGGGCCACACCGCGAGGGGGGTGCGAATGTTTAATGGAAAGGGAGGGGTGACCGCATTAACAACCTATGCTTCTGTGACGCCGCTAACGTATGAAGTGAGTGCGTCGGGGGCGTTTCGCATGTATAAGACGGGTTTTGACGCAGGGCTCGCTGGAAGTGTGATGTTCGCCGGTGGCGGGGCGGCGTTTTCGCCGTATTATGAAGAAGATATCCATCCGATGATTGAGGAAGGCTGCGCAGCGCTGCAACTATCGGTAAAACAGGGTTCAGGCTACCGAAATGATGATTTTATGGGAAGTTACAGTTACCACGCGCTGGTATGTCATGGGGAGCGGTGGTGGACCATGTTCGGGGCGGCGGATGCCGATGGGGAAGGGCGCGTGTTGTTGTTGCGGATTGGGACTCCCATTTTGGGGTATTCATATCAAGTGGCGGGTTCGGGGCAGACGGATATTAATGAAGATGGGTCTACTTATGCAACGCTCACGGCAGATGGAGATGTTTTGTTCCGGACACTTTCGTATGGGATGCAGGAAGATCCGATGTATACATCGGGCTACGAGGGGTTGGCGGTGTGTGTGCGGCGCGATAAAAGTACGGCAGGTTTTTCATTGGGGGATTTTCGAGGCACATACCGGGTGCATGAATTGCGAATAGGGTCTGATGGCGCGAATACGGCTTCTTTTGGTCAGATTACGGCGGGTGGCAATGGCGCGTTTTTTGGGAGTCTGGGGGGGGAGGGCTATGAGGATAAGATTGATCTGGAAAAAAGCGGGGTGTTCCATCTGGAGGACGATTCCGGTCCGGTCGGTACTATCGGCGCGGGAGGCGATTTTGCGGTATTGACACTGGAGGATGGGGTCATGACGGGCACATCGGGTTCCGCCTGGATGCAGCTTTGGGTTCGGACAGCCGGGGGCGGGGGAACGGATGTGGACACGGATGGAGATGGGCTGACGGATGTGGAGGAACATGAGCTTGGGACTGACCCGGAGGACCCGGACAGTGATGATGACGGGTTGCTGGATGGCGATGATGATAATCCGCTCACGGCGGATAATGTGTTTACGGCAACGTTGAATCAGGAAGAAATCACGATATCAGAAGGCGATTCGCCGCCGGAAGGAATTGAATTAACATTAGAATCGGGTGATTTTCCGTTTTTCGAGTGGAGTATTGAGTCCGATTCGGAATGGCTGGAAATTACACCGGACAGCGGGGATGGCGACGCCGTCGTAGCGGTGGAAATCGATACGGCATCTCTCACCGCGGAAAACAGCCCCTATGTGGGCACCTTAGTTATCAGCGCACCGAGTATGAAGCCTGCGCCGCCGGTGGCGGTGACCGTATTTGTGCTTCCGAAGCCGATTGATATTGAGCTGTCGGAGAATCCGATGACTTTTTGGGCGGTGGAAGGCGCATTAGGGCCCGCATCGAAGAGTGTGGCGCTGTCGAGTCCTGACAGTGAGTCGTTTGCGTTTGAAGCCACGCCGAAAGCTGAATGGCTTACGGTAACGCCTGATTCCGGAACAGGTCCGCGAACCGTGTCTATCGGTGTGGATATTATGGGATTGAATTCCACGGGGTCGCCGTATCAGGGGAGAGTGGAATTTGTGGCGGATGTGCCGGGTTCTCCGGTGACTTCGCTGACGGTGAATTTGACCGTATTGCCACCGCGCAATCCGGGGGTGGCGTTTATACTTGAATCGAGTGGAGCCGCACAATCGGAACCTTCGGTGGGGTATAGCAGCCTCTGTCAGGTCTATGTCGCGGCGTGGGCGAGTAATGATAATGTGCATGCGGCGGTGTTCGATCCCTATGGGGGGCCATTGATGGAAACCACCCAACTGTCGATAACAGTGCAAGGCGTGGCGGGTGAGCCATCGGTGGCAGTGGACGATACGACGGGTACGGCTTGGGTGATCTGGGAGCAACGAAGCTATGCGGGCGGGGTAGCCTTTATCCAAGCCCGGAGAATCAACCTTCAGACCCTTGTGATGAGCACGGTGTTCGGGCTTGCGGGAGGTGAGGGCAGCTTGGGAAATGTGAGCGTGGCCTATAACGCGGCACGGCATGAAATGGCGTTGCTTCATACGATTCAGGGCGCCGATACAAGTGCGGTGAGGTTGCTGCGCGTGGATACATCGACCCAGGATCCGGTGGGGAATACATATGTGTCGGATACGGAACGCGATGGAGTGGATCCTTATCTCGTGTTTAATCCTACGGATGGGGAGTATTTGGCGGTGTGGTCGGATCGATATGAGAATACTACCGGGCAACTCGAAGCACGGGTGTATGCACAACGAATATCCGGCAGTACGGGGCATTCGGTCGCGGAACGGTTGGCATTGGAAGATCCGGCGGCGAGCAGTCCCCGGTATGAGTCGGCGCCCAAGGCAGTGTATGTTGAGAACACGCGGGAATATGCGGTGACATGGCGGAGTGCGGCAGTGCCCACGGGTTCAAGTTATACGTTGCGCATGGCACGGTTTGCGGCATCGGCGGATGCCGTTCCGGACGGGGCTGTCTACCCAAATTTACGCTGGAGCACCGTGGTTACGGGGGTGCCGGCTTCGATTCATGCACTGGGATATGCCTTGGGCTCGGAGCAAGTGCTCTCGATTTGGCCGGTGAGTGGAACGAAGGAGACGCTCAGCATGCGGCGTATCATATCCGGTGGATACTTCCTTGGTTCCTCCAGTGCATTTCCGTTGCAGGAGGCCCCGCAAAAGGCTCCGGATGTAGTGTATAACGCGCAGGCCAATGAATTTTTCGCGGTATGGCAGGAAGGAAATCTTAAGCCAAGGATTTACGGAATGCGCATAGCGGGCGGGTCCACCGACATGGATGAGGACGGGTTGCCGAATGATTGGGAATTGGAGAATGAACTGGATCCATTGGATGCCACGGGTGACAATGGGGCAAATGGCGATCCTGATGCGGACGGGTTGAATAATCAAATAGAGTATGGGATGAACACCAATCCGATGGAGGCGGACAGCGATGGCGATGGTTTGCCGGATGGGCGGGAAGATCTGGATCATGATGGGGTGCAGGATGCTGGGGAGACGAGCCCTACAAAGAAGGATAGCGATGGGGACGGCGCGGACGATGGCGCGGAATGGTTTTTAGGGACGGACGGGAATAATGCGGCGAAGGTTCCGAACACAGCGATTTTTCGACTGGAATATGGAATTTGGCGGGAAGGAGAGAGCGGCGAGGTGCGCGTCCATGTGTTTGTGCGGCAGGCGGGCGCCTATACGCTTGGATTAAATGGTTCAGGGGGTTCGGACTGGGAAGTGCCGGAGGGTTGGAGTGCGGAACTTAGGGATGGTTCCGCAACACGAAATCTTGATGCCGGTACCTATGTTTTTACGGTCGATGTTACGCCCCAGGCGCCAGTGACGCCCCACACGGATCATGGGCGGTTTGCATTCCGGTTGAGTCAGGGCGGGAGCATGATCGGAATGCTAACGGCAGTGCTGGTGGTGGATCGGCGCGAGACATTTACTGGAAGCATGACCCCCGATGCGTTGGCCGAGAAGTATGCGCCGGTGATCCGTTTGCACCGGGATGAATTCTACCGCGTGGACCCGGTGGAGTTTACCTTGAGTACGGCTACGCTTGAGCGTGGTAATACAGGTGCCTTGCAATCGAATCCGGCCGCCATTGATCTGTATGAATCCCCGCAAGCGGAGTCGCAGCTAAATCTTCCGGGAACAACGATAGGTGCGTTGCGTGACCTGTATCCTGATGAGTCGGCGGCGCCCAACCCCGTGGCGTATTACACCATCACGCAATTGGGGGGGCGATCCGTGGAAGAGGAAGTGCCTGCGTCCCATGTGGCGATCCAATATTATGTTCATTTTTTTGTGGACGAGTGGTCGGTGACGATGCCGGGCGGTCACCGGCATGAAGGGGACTGGGAGATGGTGCAGATTTTATTGAGTAATGCTCTGGAGCCGTATCAAATGACCTTGACCCAGCAGTGGCAAATGGCGCGGGATGGTATTGCCTCGGGCGGAGCCAGCCGTGAGTGGGCAATGGTGGAGAAAATGGGTGGTACGCATCCTGTGGTGTATGCGGGGGGCGGTGGACATTCCTTGTATTTTGCACCCGGCGGAACGCAGTACTCGATGGGGCCGGAATCGCACGACGGCCTTGGGGAATGGATGGTTCCTTCGGTAGAGGGCGAATATTCGGTTTCCTCGGATTATCCGAAACGCAAGCCGCTCGTTTTGGAGTGGTTGCCCAGGTTGACGGAAGCAAACGCTCAGCCGTGGCTCTATTTTGCGGGATTGTGGGGGCAGCGTAATTTCCCGCCAGGCGACTTGGATATTTCGACGGAAGGCACGCGTTCGGGACCGCTGGGGCCGATATTTATGGGAACCACGGCGGACGCCTTGTCCGCCACGGGAGTACAAAGTGTGTGGACGGATCCGTATGCATGGGCAAAACGCATGGAGATGGAAACCGAACCTGAAACTTCTATTTTGGCGGGTATGCTTCCTTTGACGCTCCCGGGACGGACCGTGGCATTGATGGATGCGCGGGGCCGGGTATTTCGCAGCAGTGAAGCGCAGCAGACGGGAACATTTACCATCGAGGTTCCGTCCGGTAATTACGTTTTGTGCACAGTCTTGCGGGCGGACAACGGAAAGGAAACGTACACCGCCACGGCACGTTTCGATGGGAATCTGCAAAATACATTGTTGTTCGATACGGTTCCCGCCGGTCAAACGCCAATGGGGACGTTTGAATATCAAGACGGGGTATTGCGCGGCAATGAGGTCTATGAATATACAGATTCGGACCGGGATGGCATTTCCAATGCCTTGGATGATGACCAGGATCATGACAGGATTATCAATTCAATGGATCCTGATGCGCTGGGCGATGGATGGCTGGATGAATACCAGATACAAGACCCGGATGGCGATGGAATCCCCAGTTATTACGATGATGACGATGATGGCGATGGAATTTTGGATGGTGTGGATTCGGACAAAAACGGGAACAGCATTGAAGATATAAATGAACCCAAGGACTCGGATGGCGATGGATTCATCGATGCGGTAGACCTGGATTGGGATAACGACGGATTCACTAACGCGGAGGAAGCAACCGCGGGAACCGATCCCTATTTTTATTACGATACGCCAGAACACCGCGCCGGAGATTTGAATAATGACGGGCAGGTGACCTCAAGTGAAGCACTGGAAGTGCGCGATATGACACTCCTCCGCAGGAACTATGACGAAACCGTGGATTTTGACCGCGACGGCTCTATTGGTGCATTGGATCTGCAGCGGGTGATTAATATTCTGTTGGAATGATTATTCGTGGGGTACGAGTGGCGGGCTGCCGGGAGCGGGAGGAGTGCTTTCTTTAAGGGTGTCGATATTGGCAGGGGGAAGAGTGTTGGGAGTGGGTTCAGGTTGGGGTAAATCCTGCACTTTTACTTGAGGAACCATGCCTTCCAAGGCATTGGGTGGAAGCGGCGCTGGCTCAGGGGCGGTGCTCAAAGAGGGTTGAGGGTTTTCTGCTGGTTTTTCCACAGGCGGCGCGGCAGGTGCAGGTGCGGTGGGAGGCGGAGATACTGGTGCAGACTCGGCGGTGGCTGGTTTGGCGGCTGCTTCTTTTTTATCCACGGTGGGCGGAACGGCCTCGGCGAGGGCTTGCACCTGAGGTTTTTTTCCCGTCAGCGACGGAGTATCTTTGTCGCCGAGCCAACTGCTAAGAACCATGCGGACCTGTTTGCCCGCGATGCCATCCACGGACAATCCTGTCTCTGCTTGGAGCCGGGAAACGGCGCTGGTGGTTTTCTTGTCAAAAATATCGTTGGTGTTGTCAGGGGTGATGCGCCCGATGCGGCGTAATTGCTCTTTCATCACAGCCACGGGCTTTCCGGATTGTCCGGCGAACAGCGTTTGGGTATTGGGCGCCGGGTCGCGCCACAATACGACGGCTTCGCCGGTGTAATGGTCGCGAAAAGCTTCACGGGTGACTTCCATGGTCTGACCGGTTTCGGCGGTGAGGGTGCATCGGGTGGCGGTGACATTCATAAGGCCGAGCCACATGGCCTTATCCGCTGCGCGCATCCGTACGAAGGCGGGCAGGTCAATAGCGGAAAGCTGTTCAAGTGCGGGAATCAGCGATTCGGCGGCGAGGCCGTTTTGTTGGGCGAAGGCCACAAGGCTGTCGGGATTGTCATTCGCAGGAAGCCCGCCCACCATGGCCATATTCCAGGCATGCATCAATGCTGCGGCAGCCCCTTGCAGGGAAACCTGGGGATCAAGTGAAGCAAGCCGCAAGGCGAGATTTTCACCCGTGGATTCTTCTCCGCTTTTTTCCGGTGCCATGAGGCGCTGCAAAATCTTCCGTGCCGCGTCGGAATTAACCAGCACGTCGGCTACCTGTTTTTCCAGACCCTGCGTGTTCTGAACAGTGGCATTGACGGCTGTTGGGGCGGAAGGCGCGGGTGCAGCGGGTGTTTCACCCGTTAGAAACGCATTGAAGATGCCCAATTCGCGCGCCGCCTCTTCCATAGGGGTTGCAAAGAAACGCACAATTACGATAACAAGAATCGCCGCGACCACAAGGGCGGGACTGGGTATCCAGCGGCGCACTGCCTGGCGAAAGCGTTTCCGCTGCCCGATTTTCTCCCCGCGCACTTCTTTGGCCGCCAGGCGGACAATCCCCGCCGTGATGGCATGGACTTCTTTGGTATAGCCGATGAGCAAGGCTCGGTCGCATACGGCATTAATGAGCCGGGGCGTGCCTTTGGAAAAACGGAATATCGCACGGATCGCGGAGCGGGAAAACTGTACTTTCCGGCTTCCTCCCGCTATATGCAACCGATAGGCAATATATTGCAGGGTCTCTTTCTCATTCAGCGGTTTGAGGTGGTATCGGGCGGTTATGCGCTGGTTGAGCTGGCGCAACTCCTGTAAGGCGAGTTTTTCAGCGAGTTCTGGCTGGCCGATCAGGATGATTTGAAGCAGTTTTTCAGATTCGGTCTCCAGGTTGGACAGCAACCGGATTTGCTCCAAGACTTGGGGAGTCAGGTTTTGTGCCTCATCGATAACCAAAACGCAGTTATGCCCCTGCCGGGCTGCTTCCAGAAGGTGCACGTTAAGCTGCTCAGTGAGTTCGAGCACGGTGGTCGCATTGGTCGACATCCCGAACTCGCTGCAAATCTTTTGAAGGAGTTCCACGGGATTCAAAGCGGGATTGAAAATGAAGGCCAGTTCCGTATCCGGGTCGAGTTGATTGAGGAGGTTGCGGCAGATGGTGGTTTTCCCAGTGCCGATTTCCCCCGTTATCATGACAAATCCGCTGCGGTTTTTAATGCCATACAGCAGATGCCCACGCGCTTCATTGTGTTTTTCGCTCAGGTAGAGATATTTGGGGTCGGGCGTGAGATTGAACGGCCGTTCTTTCAGCCCATAAAACGTCTCGTACATGAGGCCCTCGCTCCAGTTAATTGTTGACTAAATAGCTTAGCACGCAACGCGCCAGGAGTCAATCCAACGCAATCCGCTTCGGATTGCGTCCCGCCGAAAGCTCCCGCAATTCGTCAGGCATACTGCCAGGTGTCTTTCACTGCGGCAAGAGGCAATGCGCTAATGTGAGATGCCAAGGAATAGGTTCGATCACCGGGATACACTATCCAGAGATGGGTGAGGTCAAGGTCGTTCATAGCACTACTCATGGAAGGTGTAAGGCGTGGAGAGTTGGCATATTTGCACTCGATGGCCCAGTTTTTCCCATGGTCCTGCCAAAACAGGTCCACTTCAGCCCCGGAATGGGTCGCCCAAAAGGCAAGTTCTTCATTGCGTTTACCGAGGGCGCGTGCGGCGGTTTCCAAAGCGAATCCTTCCCAAGACGCACCGAGCTTGTTATGGGAGGCAAGATCTGCGAAGGAACGGATCGACAACAAGGTATGCAATAAGCCCGAGTCGCGAATATAGAGCTTCGGCCGTTTAACCAGCCGTTTTCCCAGGTTGACATGCCACGGTTGTAACAAACGAACCATAAACGTTCCTTCGAGGATATCAAGATAGCGGCGAACTGTCATATCCGACACACCGAAAGAACGGGCAAATTCGGAATAGTTGATGATCTGTCCATGGTAATGGCAGAGCATAGTCCAAAAGCGGCGCAGTGTTGCGGCGGGGATGTTAATGCCCAATTGGGGAATGTCGCGTTCCAGAAAGGTTGCGACATAGTGTTCGCGCCATTGGCGGCTTGACGCATCGGTGCGGGCGATGTAGGAGGGAGGCAAACCACCACGCAACCACAGGGTGCGCCACTGTTCCGCGCTGATATCGTTCAATCGGAATCCAGCAAGTTCATGATAGGCGATGCGTCCTGCCAGCGACTCCGCTGACTGACGAATTAGATCGCGGGATGCACTCCCCAGAATCAAATAGCGCTGTTTTTTGTGTGTATCCACCAAGTGGCGAATTAACGGGAAAAGATTAGGGGCGCGCTGAATTTCATCAATGACAATCAACCCAGAAAGTGGTTCCAAAGCCAGTTGAGGTTCCGCCAGCATAGCCGCATCCCGTGGATTCTCAAGATCAAAGAAATGATCCGCAGAAAACGTGCGCGCCAATGTTGTTTTGCCCGACTGACGTGGTCCGAGAATGGCCGTTACTGGGAAAACCGACATCAATTCTGTGAGTTGTGCCTGATCTGTTTTTCTGTCTATCATGACTCAATATTATCAAAAATACATTGAAATTTCAACATAAAACTATGAAATTTCAATGTATTTTTGTAATCTAAATACTCCTATATCATTGATTTATAATGACTTATGGTTTTATTGGCAATTGATCTTGTATATTTCACAATAATTGCACTGTACCAACAAATAGAAGTTGAAAGAATCAGCACATTGACCTTGACCGGATGATAGCGGTACTCTACCTTAATACTCGCCACCCCACTCAGGAATTCTTCATGCAAAACAGAACATATGAACTCGGTCACGAACCGATCGGCCGGCTGTTGTTTAAATATTCTCTGCCATCCATCATCGCCATGATGGTCAGTTCGACCTATAATCTGGTGGATGCGATTTTTGTGGGGCAGGGAGCGGGAACACTGGCATTGGCGGGGCTTGCCGTGGCGTTTCCCATCCAGATGTTTGTGCTGGCCATAGCGCAGGTGGTGGGAATTGGTTCGTCGTCCATTATTTCGCGAAGTCTTGGGGCGGGGGATCACCGGCGTGCGGAGCGGATGGCGGGAACCTCGTTCAGCGTGGTTACGGTGTTGAGCATTCTTCTGGCGATAATCGGATTAGTGTTCCTGCATCCGTTATTGAAGATTTTTGGCGCGACCGAGAATGTTCTTCCTTACGGGGCGCAGTTTTTGTCTGTAATCATGGGTGGATGTTTTTTCTTCGCGTTCGCCATATCAACAAACAGCATTGTGCGGGCGGAAGGCAATGCGCGGCTGGCGATGAGCAGCATGTTGATAGGAGCGATTACCAACATCGTTTTGGATCCAATCTTTATTTTCGGCCTGAAAATGGGGATTCGCGGGGCGGCGGTGGCGACGGTGCTGGCGAATGTCTGTTCGACGCTATTTCTGGTGCGGTATTATCTCAGCGGGAAAAGCATGCTGAAGATCCGGTGGGCCGATTTGATGCCGGATATCTCATTATTGCCGGAAATGTTCAGCGTGGGGATGTCATCGTTTACACGGGTGGCGGCGGGCAGTATTTTGGCGATCATCATGAACAACTCGATTGCCTATTACGGATCTGACCTGCACTTGGCCATTCTGGGCATTATCAACCGCATAATGATCTTTTTCATGATGCCGATGTTTGGATTGATCCAGGGGTTGCAGCCGATTGTGGGATTTAATTACGGAGCAAGGAACATTGTCCGGGTAAAGGAAGCCATTCGCCGGGCCAGTGTCACGGCCACTATATTTTCCTCGGTGGCATTTATTATCGTGATGTCCGTTCCACGGCTGGTATTTCATATATTCAACAGCGATCCCGAACTCGTCCGGCAAGGGGCTGATATCATCCGGGTAACCATCCTCTGGTTACCGTTTGTCGGGTTTCAGATTGTGGGGGCGAGCTTGTTTCAGGCATTGGGGCGCGCCTGGCCGGCATTGTTTCTCTCAATGACCCGGCAAGTATTGTTCCTCGCGCCGCTAATCCTAACATTGCCGCTGGTGCTGGGGCTCTGGGGAATCTGGGTTTCAATTCCCATCGCGGATGGACTATCGACCGGCGTCACCGCCTTGTGGGTGATGTACGAAATGCGGCGGCTGAGTGGCCTCTCTTCCGTTGATGTGCCGGGAATCTAATGCATTTTATCCGTGGACAAATTGACATTCCGCACCGCGGGGGTCTAAAATCGGCTTTTTATTGAATTTGGCAGCAGTGGAGCAGGTAGTTCTTCATGAAAAAAGACGTCTTTGACGTTGCCATAATAGGCGCGGGCGCAGTGGGCGCCTCAATTCTCCGGCGTTTATCCGCATATGATCTGAAATTGGCGCTGTTGGAGAAATGCACGGATGTGTGTTTTGGGGTGTCCAAGGCCAATTCCGGCATTATCCACGCGGGATTTCATCATCCGGTCACGTCGTTGAAAGCGCGGCTGGAAATCCGGGGCAATCTGATGTTCGATCAACTCCAGCACGAACTGGGGTTCCCCTTCAAGCGCGTGGGCATTATTGTGGCCGCGTTCTCATATGAAGAGATGAAGACGGTCGAGCAGTTGTATGAACAGGGCGTGGCGAATGGCGTGCCGTTGATCGAGGTGTGCGGGCGTGAACGGTTGCTTATGTTGGAACCTAAACTGAATCCGGACACGGTGGGAGGATTGTATGCGCCGACCGGAGGCATTATCGAGCCGTACCGGTATGTGTTTGCGCTGGTGGAGTCGGCGAAGCAGAATGGGGCGGAGGTGAAGACGGATTTTGAGGTGGTTTCAGCCAAGCATAACGATAATGTGTACACCATCACATCGAGCCGGAAAGAAAAGATACAGGCGCGGCATGTGATTAATTCGGCGGGCTTGTTTGCGGACGAGGTATCCGCGATATTCGGCGGGGAAGTATTCACCATCACGCCGCGCAAGGGCGAGGAATACCTCCTGGAGCGTAACGCCGCCGGATTCCCGAATCACGTGATTTTCCCGGTGCCGAGCCGTGTTTCGAAGGGGATCCTGGTGATTCCGACCGTGGAAGGCACCATGATGGTGGGGCCGACGGCCATTGAAGTAAATGACAAAGACGACAGTGAAACCTCCTCGGATAATCTGGATAAAGTGTTCGCGCAGGCCATGTATATGATTCCGGTAATCTCGAAGCGCGAAATCATCACTTCATTTGCCGGATCGCGGGCTACCATGCCCGGAAACGACTTCTATATCGGCATATCCAAGTCCGCGCCGCATTTTATTCAGGTGGCGGGGATTCAATCCCCCGGCCTGACGGCTTCTCCGGCTATCGGAGAATATGTGAAGGACTTGCTGAAACAGGACGGCCTCCGGCTGACCGAAAAAACGGATTATGAACCCTTTATTCCCCATGAAACCTGTGTACGGGAACTCAGCCCGGCAGCGCTGGACGAAAAAGTGAAGGAAGACCCGTTGTACGGGCACATGGTGTGCCGGTGCGAATCGGTGTCCGAGGCGGAAATCGTCGAAGCCATCCGAAAGGGCCACACGACCCTGGACGGCATCAAATTCTACACACGCGCGGGGATGGGGCGATGTCAGGGCGGTTTCTGTTCGTATCGTGTGATGAAAATCATTGCCCGGGAGACCGGGAGACCGATAGAGGAAATTACGAAACGCGGCGGCGGCAGCCGGTTGCTTTTGGGCAAAATTCCGGTTGAATCTGGGGCGCGTCCTAGTCCGAAGCCAAAAAAGAAGTCAGTAAAGTATGCGTGAGTTGGAATATGAGGCGATAGTCATCGGGGCGGGCGCGGCCGGCATGGCCGCGGCATTGCGCATTGCGGAAGGCGGATTCCGCGTGGCCCTCGTGGATCGCGAGGATCACCTGGGCGGCATCCTGATGCAGTGTATTCACAACGGTTTCGGCCTGCATTGGTTCAAGCAGGAACTCACCGGACCCGAATTCGCGGAACGGCTGGCTGAAAAAGTCGTTGCGGCGGGCATCGATATCTTCCTGAACACCACCGTAATGGACTTCTCGGTATCCAACGGCGTAAAAACCTTGATAGCCTGCAATTCCGAGCAGGGCGTGATTCAATTCAATGCGCGCGCAGTGGTGTTGGCGATGGGATGCCGCGAACGGAACCGGGGCAATATCGGGATTCCAGGCACACGCCCAGCAGGCATCTTCACCGCCGGCCTCGCCCAGCGGCTGATTAACGTGGATGGCTACGTGCCGGGCAAACGGGTGGTGATTATTGGCTCTGGCGACATCGGATTAATCATGGCGCGGCGTTTGTCGTGGGTGGGTGCAAAAGTATTGGCGGTGGTGGAAATTCTGCCGCATCCCTCCGGTATCACGCGGAACATTGTGCAGTGCCTGCACGATTTCAACATCCCCCTGTACCTCAGTCACATCGTATCGCGTATAGAAGGCAAAGACCGCGTGGAAGCGGTGACAATTACACCTTTGGAAGGCGGCACCCCGGAACATTCCAAGAGCTTCAGGATCGAATGCGATACCGTGCTGCTTTCGGTGGGACTGATCCCCGAAAACGAACTTAGCAAAAAAGCGGGCGTGACCATCGGACACGATACGGGCGGCCCCAAAGTCGATGCGCACCTGATGACGAGCGCGGAAGGCGTATTCGCCTGCGGCAACGTACTGCACGTCCACGATCTTGTTGACTTTGTGGCGGACGAATCCACGCGCTGCGGCGGGTACGTGGTGGATTATCTGCGCGATCAGATCGGCGAAGAAAAACAGGGCGCGGTAACGGCGGGCGCCAATGTACGCTACGTGGTTCCCCACCGGTATGTGCCGGGACGTGACACCCATTTCTCCCTGCGATCCATCATTGTGAAGGATCGCGGGACGTTGCTGATCAAGCGGCAGGGCGCGGTGATCAAGAAAAAGACCGTGCAACATGTCAAACCCGCAGAAATGATTTACTTTAAAATGCGCGGCAGTGATTTGCCTGCGACGGAAGGCGACCCCGCGCCATTGGAGATTGCATTGGAATGACAGCGGCCACGGAACAAGAAATCATTTGCCTCGGCTGCCCAAATGGCTGCCATCTGCACTGCACAAGTAAAAAAGGCCATGCGGTGGACGTCACCGGCAACAAATGCGACCGCGGCGTGGACTACGGCCGCGAAGAACTGCTGGACCCCAAGCGCGTGGTCACGGCGGTCGTTAAAACAACTTCTAGCGAGCTCCCCTACGTCCCCGTGCGCACCACCGCACCGCTTGTAAAACCCCTCATCCCCGAACTCCTCCACGAACTCTACCAACAACACGTCACCCCCCCCATCCGTTCCGGCAACCCCCTCATCGAAAACTTCCGCAACACCGGCGTGAATGTCATCTTCACCCGCTCCATCGCGGAATAACGACAATATCCTCTCGTTCCAAAGTTGAACTTTGGAACGCACTTGCTTAAAAGCTATGCTTTGAAATCTCTCACGTTTTAGCAGTACCTTTGATATACAAAGGATACATCCATGGTATCGTTTTAGGAGGAAAAGATCATGAAGCTAGCATCAGTGCTGATGTACCTCTTTATCTTGGCTGGTTCTCATGAATCAAACATTGATTCGAAAGCATTTTTAGGGGAAGGGCAGGTATTTAGTATCGATGGAAAAGTGTGTATTATTCCTGCCCCTAACGCCAATAAGGTTGCGGTTGTTAGCAGGGAGGAGTGTTCTTTCTTCGAACTTTCGGCGGATAGGGAACGGTGGGCAGGCCCTTTCGCCTCTGGGCAAGGACTCGATTTTCATATTGGTGATGAGTGGCCTCCCTTCTGGGTATGTGGGAAAAATGGCAAGGAATTTCTTGTATTGGATCAGCAAAAGGAAGTTGGAGTTTGCCTGGAAAATGGCCGGATGATATCCGGTGTTCTTCAGGGAACGGATAAACCCGATGTTTGTGAACCGGAAACGGGACGGCTTCGCAGACCTCTTGTATCCTTTAGGAACAAGGACAAAGAGCAAATTCAAAAATTGCTGAGTCTGCTAAAGAACAACATACGGAACACGCCCCCAGATCAAAAAACAGATACGAGGAAGAAATGCGAGAGTGCCGAGCAAGCCAATATTTATGAGCTCTATGACATTTCTCGCAAGAATACCTCCATTCTCTGTCGCCTTAACAGTGAGGCTCCACTTATAAGTCTTGAACTGAAATCGGATAAACGGATCAGTTTTCCAATTGAAAGGCATCCACAAGTTCTAGACAGTGACATGCATGGTTCGTATTCGCCCAACGGCGAGTGGGTACTTATTCAGTACAGCTACGGCCCGGATGATCATTACTCTGGGGGGTATTTGCAGCTTTTTGATAAGGATGGGCATTATATTCTCGAAATCGCAAAATTTTACAATGACGTTACTGCACCCGTAGGACACCATTTCTGGCTCTACAATAATTGGATTGTATATTCCGATGGACACAATCTTGTCTTCCGTAAATTTCTAAAATAGAAACTATGGGAAATTGGGAGCAGCCTCGAATGCCACTCAGTTACAGAATCTCCCGAATTTAACTCTCAGCAACAAAACGGAACCTAACAGAGATATACGCACGAAAAGCGAAATAAAGAACCTGCCATTCACACCGCAGGTGTGAAAGATAGTAGCCGGGGTGTTGAGCGAAGCGATACCCCCGGAAAAGAAACCTAGCACGACGCCCCTGAAGGGGGCAAAGAGATCTATTTGTTGTGAACAATCATTGTTTCGAAAAACAACGGATGAACGGTTCCGAAAACAAGAAATCGAATTGAACGCGTAACAAAATTTTTCTGGCGCCCCTCCGGGGTGCATTGAAGGGGGTCATACTTTCCGGGGGTATCGCTTCGCTCAACACCCCGGCTACTATCGTATACACCTTCGGTGTGCGTGGATGATATCCATTAGAATGGGCAGTTTGCTCTATGTCCCGCGTGATGCCTACTATCGTATACACCTTCGGTGTAAATAGATGATATCCATAGAAATGGGCAGGTTGCGCTATTTCCCGTGCGATGACTACAATATCCTTTTGGATGGGCCATGGGTTGGGCCCAGGGCGCGGTCTCAACAGAGGACAAAAAGGATCCGTCATTATGAATTCAGTGAAGGTTGGAATTATCGGCTGCGGCGCTATCGCGCAGCATTTGCATGCCCCGGATTACGCTGCTGCTCCGGAAGCCGAACTGGTGGCGTTTTGTGACATCATTAAAAGTAAGGCGGAAGCCCTTGCGGAGCGTTATGCACCGAGAGCAAAAGTGTTTACTGATTACAAGGCTCTGTTAAAATCGGGCTGCGTCGATGCAGTGTCCGTGTGTTTGCCCAACATCCTGCATGGCCCAGTAACCATTGCCGCCGCGAAAGCGGGCTGCCACGTGCTGGTGGAAAAACCGATGGCCACGAGTCTGGTGGAAGCAAAAGCGATGATCGCCGCCGTGAAGAAAGCTGGCAAACTGCTGATGGTGAATCAGAGCCAGCGCCGCTTCCCTTCGCACCGCAAAGCCAAGGAAGTACTCGATAGCGGCATCATGGGCAAAATTTTGCATGTGACCGCGATGTTCGGTCATGAAGGCCCCGAATACTGGAGCCCCACGGGCAAGTGGTTCTTCCGGAAAAAGGAAGCGCGCTTCGGCGCGATGGCGGATCTGGGCGTACATAAGGCGGATCTGATTCGGTATTTGACCGGCAAGGAAATCGTCGAAGTTTCCGCGCACTACGGGCGTCTCGAAAAGAAAAATACCGATGTCGAGGACAATTTTGTCGCCACGCTCAAGTTTGCGGATGGAACGCTTGGCACATTGGCGTCGTCGTGGACCGTGAAAGGCATGGAAGCCAACTACATGATTTTGCATTGCGCGAACGGCACGCTTGCGGCGAATTTATTCCCGGGCAAGCCTCTGGTGGCGCAATTGGTCAAGCCGGGATGTGAAATCGAGTTTCCCATGCCGCCGCCACCGACCAATGCGGATGCGGGCTGGGGCATCGATGTGGGCGGCGCGTTTTGCCGCGCGGCAATGGGCCTGGAAGCCCCATATTGCTCCGGCGAAGAAGGCATGAAATCATTGGCGGTCATTTTAGCGGCGGAAAAGGCCTCCGACACCGGCCGCACCATCAAAGTAACCGTATAAGGATGCAACAATGCCCACTACGTTAACCGTGCCGTTAGGCGACCGCGCCTACCCCATTCACATTGGGGAAGGCGTGCTGGATCTGTTGCCGGAAGTATTGCGTCAGATCCCGGCGAAGGGCACGGTTGGCGTGGTGACGGATAGCCAGGTGGGCCCGCTCTATGCCGCGCGCGTGCTTGAATTGGTGCATCAAGCCGGCAAGAAGTGTGTGATGTTCTCCTTTCCCGCTGGGGAAGAATCAAAGCGGCTGGATCAGATGGAGGCGATATGCGGCGCCTTCCTGGAAGGCGGATTGGACCGCGCCAGTTTGATTATCGCATTGGGCGGCGGCGTGGTGGGGGATATGGCGGGATTCGCCGCGGGCGTGTTTATGCGCGGCATTCCATTTATTCAAATTCCCACCACGATTGTGTCTCAGGTGGATTCGAGCGTGGGCGGCAAGACCGGCGTGAATCATGCCCTGGGCAAAAACACCATCGGCGTATTTCATCAGCCCAAGGCCGTGCTTATTGACCTGGTATTGCTCCGCACCCTGCCGGATCGCGAATTGCGCGCGGGGATTGCGGAAATTATCAAGCACGGCGTGATCGCGGACGCGGATTTGTTTGCGCACATGGAAACCAACGCGGCTGCGATTCAAGACAGGAACTGGTCTTTATTGGAATATCCGATCCAGCGTTCGTGTGAGATTAAGGCGGCCGTGGTGGCCGAAGACGAAACTGAGCAGGGGTTGCGCGCTATTTTGAATTACGGCCACACCTTTGGACATGCCATTGAAGCAGTCACGCATTACACGAAGTATTTGCATGGTGAAGCGGTGGCGTTGGGCATGGGCGCGGCGGGCTATCTTGCGTGCGACTTGGGCATGGTGGACGAGGCGTTTGTCCGGCGGCAAAATGCATGTTGCACCGCCTATGGCCTGCCCGTATCGTGGCGGGAAGTGCCGGTGGAAGAGACGATCCTGGCCATGAAGAAGGACAAGAAGGTGCGCGCGGGCACATTAAAGTTTGTTTTGCCGGAAGCGGTGGGCCGGGTGATCTTGAGAACCGATATAACCGAAGAACAGGTCCGTGGGGCGCTTGAAGCGTTGCGCGGTCCGGCGTAAGGAAAACGAATATGGTATTTGGCGGAGAGAACGCGGACAGTTATTACGATGAAGGCGTAACGGCCAGCATGAAGGGCGATCTGCAGGAGGCGATCAAATTTTTCGAGCAGGCCATCAAAATGGACCGGTCGCATTACTCGGCGTATCACCATCTGGGAAAATGTTATCTGCGGATGGGCCAGGCGCAAAAAGCCAGTGAGTATTTTCATTTCGTGATCAAGAGCCGCCCGAATCTGATTCCGCCCCGGCTGGATTTGGGATTTGCATTATTGGATTTGGGCATGCCGGACCGTGCACAGACCATCTTCGAGGAAATATCGCGCCTTAAGCCGGATAATGCCCGCGCCAGTCTGGGAATGGCCCACTGCGCTTTTCAACGGGCAAACTGGGAGGTGGCGATGCTGTTGGCGCAAACCGCCATCTCGCAAGGCGGATCAAATTTTGGCACGTATTTCTTGCTGGGCCGCGCCGCAATTTTTTCCAACCGCCCCGATATTTCCGCCGATGCCATGCAGCGCGCGGATTCGTTAATTGAAAAACACATTGAAGCGAATCCCTCCCAACCGGAAGGATACTATCTGCGCGGCGAGGTGCAGTTCGCGCAGCAGGCATTCGACAAGGCCGCGGATTTCTTCGACCGAGCGGCGCAATGCGCCCAGCCGGGGCGTCAATATGGCGCATATGATGCACATTTTACCCTGACCGATATTTTGATCAAGCAGGGTCTGTGTTTGCAGCGTATGGGCCGTGCGGATGCCGCCCGCGATATTGGTAAGCGTATCCTTGAAGCAGACCCTGAAAATGCCCTTGCGAAGAAATTAATGGAAGGTTAATAACCGGAGACGCGCTATGTCCGATTTGAACATGCAGCTTGTGCGCGAGTTTTTCGAACTCAACCTGTTTCATGTGCTCACTCATTGGCGGCACGAGGCCTTTCCGCATGTGGCCGATCCGGGCTATCTGCTTTTTGTGGAACATACCAGGCCGGAATTGCGGCGGGATGTGGATTTTCTTTTGCGCGCGGAGGATATTCCATTTTTATACCGGGCCGTGGTGGAAGTCCGCGCGTGGCACGCAGAGCGGTTTTATGCATCCATGGTGGAAAACAATTCCGTTTTGGGGCACGTGGCCAGTGAGGAGATTCACGCTCTGGCGGAAAATGTGTTTGGCGACGGCGACTTTACCACTATCCTGGTAATTTCAGAACTGCCTGCCTCCGCGGGGCCAAAAGCAAAAACGCTGGAGCTTCTCCGCGAAATGAAAATAGGTCACATCATAGAGTTCCCCACTATTCTGCAGGACATGCTGTCGCGCCTAAATGCAGACGGCAATTATGCGCCGTCGCAAACCCTGCAAACGCTGCGGCTGCTCAAACGGTACAATTTTATCCGGCGTCAGCAGCTTGAATTTCCGTTCCGCACGGAAGCGCCGCCGATTGTCAACCGCCCAGCGGTTCATGTGGAAACCCAAACCGAAGAATCCGACGGGGATTAAAAGACTCCTGCTAAGAAAGTGCACTTGCGGGCTTCCTCGGCGAAAGCGCGGATGAGTTCGATGTCTGCGTCGAAAAAATGGTCCGAGGGACTGAGAATAAACCCGCCGCCGCCGCCTGCCTCTTTAAAACACCGCCGTACTTCCTTTCTGGTGGCCGCCGGCGTGCAGTCCTTGAAGAAGTGATATTGATCAAACCCGCCGATGAGGCAAACCTCATCGCCCACGCGCTGCTTGGCCTCAGCCAGGCGCATATCTCCCCCCATCCCGGGAGGGGTGAGCGTTTCAATCGCGTCCGGCCGCATCGAGACGATATTTTCTAGAATGGGCATCATACCGCCGCAGGTGTGATATACAATTTTCTGTCCACATTCGTGGGCTGCGGCAACGATCTGTGCATCGTACGGCGCGACAAATTCATCGAAAATCACCGGCGAAATCACCGTGGACGATGCATCGCCCCCGCCCAGTTCATTTACATCGATGCGTGCGCCGATCATGGACCGCGCATACTCCAGTTTGCGGCGAAGGAGGATGCCCAGCAGTTCATGAACCCATGCGGGGTCTTCCATGGCCAGGATGATCAGTTTTTCAATCCCCACCAGACATGCCGCATCCTGCCAGCAGCCGGGTTGACCGAAAAATTCAAAGCACGGCATCGTACCGCGAACCATGCCTCGTTCTCCAAAAGCGTCCGCCGCGCGATTGGCCGCCTCCACATCACAGACCGGCATCGTCATGAACTCCGCGATCAGATCGATATCGCGTTTTTCCTTGATGAAGTTCTCCATCCGCCACGTGGTGGTTTCCTCAAATTCCATCCGGCAGGTGAGGTCCCCCTTGGGAGTATGAATGCGCACGATATGTCCCGGATATCGTTCACCCGGATACGGCTCAACCTCCGCGCGCCATGTGTCCGATGCTATTTGCCCCGGCACCGATTCATTCCAATACTCCCCCCGCGTGGGATTCGGCTTCAGCGGCATGATCCACTCGATGGGATCCAAACCAAAGTAATCGAAAAATTCCTGAACGCCAATGCCCTGCATATAATGTTCGAGAAAATACGGCATCACATGATGCGTCGTCACCGGCAACCGATCCGGCTTTTCCCGCCGTAATGCCGCCAAGAACCGCTGCTTCGAAGTCATATACTGCCTTTCATTCATTTCCCTGTATCGTACACAAGCCCGCCCCCAGTGCTGCAACCTCAAAATCGATCCCCGGCGCCTGCCGTGGGTAATAACGCATTGAAGACATTGCGTACCCGCTTCTGACCAGACGACGATTCCTTGCTTGCACTGAGTCCAGATTCCGCCGGGCATGAAGAGGATTTCCATCGGCCATACCGCCATGACTCAGGGCCAGTGTGACTCGCTATGGCATCGCTGTTCAAGACTTCCACTCTACTACACCTTGCCGGCTTCGCCCGGCGCTGTCTCCATCCCCGTCCCTTCCCTCCCATCCCCGTCCATCCCCATCCGTGTCCGTCCGTGCCAGTCCGTGTCACCCGCTGACCGCTGACCGCTATTTTCAAATTTTCCCCTTGCAAAACCCAAAACTCAGGCGTATAGTACACCCCATAGAGGTGATATATGCTAAAGACAGGGGTTATTACCATGAAACAACCACCCCCCCAGATGGACATCCGCGCCATGATCCCATCTACGCCCCCCACGTCCCTGTATCACGCGCCACACGGGATTATCCAAAATCGAAATCAACCTCGAACACTGACTCCGCCCCTTGCCCATCGCCCTCCCTAAAACCACCCTAAAACAATCAAAAAATAGAATCAATCCCCCTTGAAATGCGAAATTTATCAAAAATAGGTGCCTGTCCCCGGTTTCCCCAACCTCTGTGCCCTGAACGGTTTTACTATTCAATATGGACTCAACGATATAGGCGGTGGCATTCTCGGCATGAGATCAAGAGCAACGATTTGCAACAATGTCATTGCCAACAATACTGCGAGGTGCGGTGGAGGCCTTGCGTTATGTGATGGCTTGGTCCGGCACAACGATATCCAGAAAAATACTTCAATTGGGTTTTCTGGTGATATCGACGGCGGGGGCCTCTGGAACTGCCGCTATGTTTCCCAAAACGCCATACACGAAAATGTCTCTATAACAAAAGGAGCGGGCCGTTATTTCGATGGAATATTTGGAGATGCATATATCGCAAATAATCTGATTTATGAAAACCTTTTGGCCCCCAGCGATAACGTGGAAGGTTCAGGTATCCATATCGAGTATACGGGGACTGATATTGGATATCCCAGTCCCGCCATCTTCATCGCCAATAATACCATCGTCGATAATGCAGGAAGCTTGGCCGATGCGAACATCATTGTAAGGGATATTCAGAATGTTGCCCTGACCAATTGCATTATCTGGGGTAGTGCGGAAGAGTATGATCGCGTAAAGGATATCGCCACCTCATGCAATATCGAGGGGGCGCCCGAAAAGGCCTCCGTATCCGCTGCTCCATGGAACTTTGGGGACGATCCGCAATTTGCGCCTCTCTCTGATCCTCCTTACCAATTGACCGTTTCGGTGGATGACCAGTCGCCGGCGATTAATGCGGGACGTCGCACGACGCCCGAAATCCTGTCCGACTACCTTGATTTCTTACGCGTGGACGCCCCAGACATTGGCGCTCTTGAATACCCGTATCCAGAAGATGTCCGTAAAAGTTACCTCTACATCACAGGATCACAATCCGCAACGGAGGGAACAGAAGTAACCTTGACAGTCGTGCTTGGGGATACGTTGGCAAACCAGAATGACAATAACAGTTTGCATTTGGAATGGTTCCATAATGGTGTTAAAATCATCGATAATTGTCCTTGCAGTGTGGATGCGAAAAATATATGTAAGTGCCCATATACCCCAACAACCCTTAACCTGACAATGAACCCAGTACTGATGGACAACGCAGGAGAATATGTTCTGAGAGCCTCCTTTGCTGGCACCTATGGCGGAACGTTTTATTCCCCGCCCTTTATTCTATCTGTTACTGAGGCGCCGGAGATTGAGGGAGAGGGTGAAGCATTACCTACGGAACCGATCATAGAAATTTTGCCGGAAAACGTATGGCTCGGTTATGTACCTTTCGGTGGATTTTCTGAGACGGTAATTGCGGTTGTAAACGCAGGCGGGGGCACACTCACGGGAGAGGCAACGCGTGCTTCTGAACAACAACAAATCCATTTCCCATGGATAAACAATGCGCACTACAGCATCCCGCCTGGCGGGGTGCATTACGTACGCATTACATGTAAACCGGCACAGCCTGGCAATATTACCGGCTATATTGACTTCAGTGGAGGGGGAGGGGCGCAATGCACCATCACAGCTTCTACCACCAACGACGATATGCCGGGTTCTCTGATTCAAGTCACTCCCTCGATTCTACAATTTGGTCATGTGGATCCCGAATCGTTTAAGAATCTCGACATAACGATAACGAATATTGGCACTGATACTCTGGTTGGTTGTGCCAGTGTGCCTGCGCCTTTTATTTTTCCAACATCAAATACATATTCTTTGCCTGCCGGTGATTCCACAACACTTACCGTGTGTTTTTTTCCGGATTATGCACAAGATTACTCAAAAGAGATTGTCTTTACAGGTGGCTCGGGAACAAAAATACGGGTCACGGGCTCTGCAAAAACAGCGACGTCCCCAAACATCGGTGTGCGCATTAATGAAGTATTGCCTTGGAATATCGAGAATATCACAAACAGCAGTGGTCAACATTACGACTGGATCGAACTATTCAATGAGAATTCAACCCCAGTTAACTTGGGGGGCTGGGTGCTCACAAATGATCCCGCAAATTTGACTTCTTACCCAACAATACCCGATGGTACGATACTTCCGGCCAATGGTTACCTTATAGTGTATGCAGCACTGCCTGAAACGAATGATATGGGTGAAGTATATACAGGCTTTGAGCTCGATGAGTTGAATGGCGGTTATGTTGGTCTTCACAATTCACAAGGGGGCGCTCCTGTTTCTACAATGGAGTACCCATCTTTCTCAGACAGAGCGGATTGGTCCTATTCGTATTTCCCGCTCACCGGTGATAATACAGGACCTTTGCCAACAAATCCGTCACCGGCTTATGCTAACGATGATTCATATACGTGGAGCTTAAGGGTGGCTAAGGCTTCTGATTTAACAGATATTGAAGACTTTGAAGACCCTCCCGCTGCACCAATTACATTGGATTATACACATGTAAATACATGGATGACTGATAGTAGTAATGCTTTGAAAAGTAACGATTTCCTTAGCACAGGTTTTCCCGATTGTGAATGCAAAGTAAATATTGTAATGAAATATATTCCAACACAACCATTGTTAGGAACATGCCAAAATATACCGAAGTTAATTGTGTCACGAAACATGTATGACAACATAAGTCTTCATGTCGGTATGAATGACGTGCTAATTATATGGGGATTTCAAATTCGTGATGATCCGAAACTTTTTGAACTTCAGTTTAATTTAGGCCAAACATTCCGTGTTGATGATCCTGAAGACCCAAACTCAAATAAGTACTGGAAGAGATTTATTGTACTCTGCACTAATTCTCTTGGCTATGACGGTAAACCAGGATTTAGGTCAACAGTATTGGCACATGAATTGGGTCATTATTCAGGCATATTTGGTCATTTTAATGACAATGATCCTGGTCATGATACGTGCGTGCGACAACGGATTATGAGTAAATATTTCTGCAAGACAGCACGAAATATAGTACCTGAAGAATGTGAATATTATAGGGGAAAATGGAAGTTTCCTGATAAAACACCAGAATCCGGATATAGGCCGACGCCTATACCTTGATATTATACAAAATTTGAGAAATATTTACAGCCGCAACATATTCTAGCACATCAGCGCAAATTAGGACGGTTATATGAAACATGCTCATAAGTTGACAATCTTAATCTTTATTGTGCCGGTGATGATTCTGCTATTTGGTTTTTTCTTCATGAGATGTGAAAGAACAATAAATAAGAATAACCAGCAAAATATTTCATCGCCGATAACGAAAACTGCGCAAACACAATTCTCGAAAAACAATATTTTGACGAACAAATCCCCATCTCCAGAACTACTTCAAATAATAAGTAAGATGGAAAGAAGAGTTCGAGAAAAGAAAAGAAACAACAAAAATAATTCAATTAACATAGAAGATAAGAAACGAATCTTAAACATGATAGATACCATTGACAATGACTATGGTAGGATGCAAAGCGAATTTTCACCTGAAGACCAGCATGTTCTTATTTCATTGCTAGGTTCAGATCTTCTGAGTAATTATATACCTTTGATGCGAATTTTAGGGTATAGATTCCCAAATGAACTCACAGCGGAAGCACTGTATGACTTCTTTCAGGAGCATGAACCCGAAAGATATCTTATGTCAAAAAGAGTTGCAATAAATATGATGGGGCGAACAGCAGATCCCGATATACTGCAAATCTTGAGACAAGTTACATCTTCATCACAAGAGGCCGAAAAATTCATTGATAAGTTTTCTAAAAACAAATATATATCAGAAGGATTTGGATGTTTAGAAGATTTTTTGCTAGTGGTGCGAGGTGATGCCGCAGGAGGTCTCGTAAAGAGTCAAAATAGCGAATGTATAGAGTTTGTCCATAAATTATATAATGAATTAATTGAAGAAATATTTGCGCATGATGCTAGAATCATATTCGACACACCAATACCAAAGCTGTCAAGAAAAGAATATGAGATGAAAATGATGTATGATTCTTTAAGTGACGCCGTTGCTGATGCAAATCTTGCGCAAGATCTTGGATTTGAAGCTTTATATCAAGATGCATTTTCAAGACCTCTTCCTGAAAAAATGGTCATGAAATATAATCGTCAACTTAACAATGATTTTATTCAACGGAAGAAACAACAAGAGCAAAAATAACCTTAAGAAACGTGACTAGAAAAATCCTGAATGCTTTGTGATTAGCAAATTTTGTATGACTATAGTTGATACAATAAACATTAAGTCTTGTTAGAATAGTAAGGGTGCGGTTTATGTGTAAAAGAATGAAAACTAATTTTGAATGTAACTATCTTTACAAAACGATTAGTTGTAGAACAAGTGAATTATTATGTTTTATTATGTTTTATTCTAGTTTCCTTATTCAGTTTCCCATTGTCTGTTTTCCCGGCAACCTATACCGTAAACGATCTTGGCGATACAATAAACCAACCAAGACCCAGGGAATGATCTTGTAGCAATCACAGGCCAGGACGCTTTTCCAATACTCATGACTCATGATATATTTTGGAGATGATTTGAAATGAGCAATATACCCCTCAACCATAGAAGAACATTTGTTTCGTGTGCCTATGTAATTGGCGGATTGTATTAGAAAATACTTCAGACGATAATAAAAAATGTAGCGTGAAACTTGATAATTGAAGGAGAGAACGCAATGAATCACAGCAATGAAAACAATTTGAAAAAAAGTATTTCGTGTAAAAAGGTGGCTAGTACTAACAAACGTCTAGTTCTGTTCATGATTTTTATATTCGGTTTGCCTTTATCCGTTTCAGCGGCAACTTTCGTCGTCAACAATCTTGGCGACGCCCCCGATGCCCATCCCGGCGACGGTATCGCCGCTACATCGGGAGGTGTGGCCACATTGCGCGCGGCAATCGAAGAAGCCAGTTTTGCGGTGGACTCCGACGAAATCACTTTCGACCCCGCGATCTTCTCCAGCGAACAAACCATTAACCTCGGCAGCCGAATACGTCCCAACTACACAATCACCATCACCGGCCCCGGTGCCGACCTCCTTACCATATCCGGACAAGACGCCTGCCAAATATTCCGGATCTATGAAGGTGCCACCATCACCATGACTGGCCTGACCCTTGCCCACGGATACGCAACCCTAGCCTCCGGCGATTATGCCGGCGGGGCCATATATACAGAGGACGACGCAACAGTCCATATAAGCGAATGCTCTTTCGAAAATAATTATGGTGAGTTTGAGGGTGGTGCCTGCCTTGTTACAGGAATAATTGACTTTAATTTTTGTGCTTTTTCAAATAATACGACCAACACGAGTGGGGGAGCGATTTTTTTCCCGAATAATACCATTGCGACATTGTATTATTGTTCATTTTCGAGCAATAGCGCACCATTCAATGCGGGTGGTGGAATTGCCGTTTCTGAATCGGACATATACATCTATGGATCTCTGTTTGCAAATAACACTGCAAGTGAAGGAGGGGGAATTACCTTTTATGGTACGAAGTCAATGACAATATCAAACTGTACGATTTTGGGAAACATAGTTGAAGGTTATGGTGGTGGTATTGCCACATTTGGCCCCACCTTAATGAGTAATTGCACGGTGATAAGCAATGAAGCTAATACGGTACAGTATGGACTTACTGGTGGTGGCATTTTTTTAGATCCAACAGGATCTCTGCAAATTGGCAATACAATCGTATCAGGAAATTCTGATAACGATACAACCGGACAGGATGTATCAGGTACGGTTACTAGTCTCGGCGGTAATCTGATTGGTATCGGTGACGGCAGTATAGGCTTCACCGGAACCAATGACCAGGTCGGCACCACAGCCAGTCCCATCGACGCCAAGCTCGGTCCCCTTCAGGACAATGGCGGTCCCACCCTGACCTGCATGCCCCAAGCCGATAGCCCCGCTATCAACGCTGGTCTCAACGCCCTAATCACCAATCCTCCCTTTGACGGTCCGCCCTTCTACGACCAGCGCGGCCCGGACTTTGTCCGTATCTATGACGACGTCGTGGACATCGGCGCCGTGGAGCGTCAATTACCCCCGGACACCACCCCACCGGTCATCACCCTCCTCGGCGACCCCCTCGTTTCCCACGAATGCGGCGTCCCCTATACCGATGCCGGGGCCACTGCCGAAGACGACATCGATGGCGACATCACCGCCGACATCCAAGTCACCGGCACCGTGGACTCCGCCACCCCCGGCGTCTACACCCTCACCTATAACGTCTCAGATTCCTCCGGCAATCCCGCCACCCCCGTTTCCCGAACCGTTACCGTCGAGGACACCACACCCCCGCAGATTACCCTTATCGGCGACCCCCTCGTTTCCCACGAATGCCACACCCCCTATACCGATGCCGGAGCCACCGCCTCCGACACCTGCGACACCGCACTCCCCGCCGTCACTATTGACACAGCCGCCGTAAACACTGACGTACCAGGCACATACACCGTTTCCTTCTCCGTGACCGACGCTGCGGGAAATTCCGCACCCCTCGTTTCCCGAACCGTCCAAGTAACCGATACCTTACC
>ERZ795059.256-NODE-256-length-74318-cov-11.162100_pt1 | contig 74318 bp, 70 predicted proteins | sample MGYA00375143_ERZ795059 | MGnify/ENA primary metagenome ERZ795059 (study PRJEB30188, sample SAMN05720168) | activated sludge metagenome | isolation source: Anaerobic digester | place: USA | collected 2015-01-07 ... | reverse complement strand
CATATCCAGGGAGAATCCGGTCATGTAAGCGTCTCGCTGCACATAATCGAGATTATCCGCTGTATAAACACCCGAAAACAATTGTCTGAGCATTTGCAGCCAGCGCGGCGGCCTGCCCTCCTCACCGTCTTCGGGCATCCTGATCAAATACGCTACTTTTTGCGCATCCATTCTTTCTGTGCGTAAAAATCCTCCGGAAGGGCTTCGACGGACGCGTGCAAGGTCATTGCCGAGCTTGTCCACGATAATGTTCTGCCCCACGATTTCATGGGTCAGACTCCAGTTGCTCAAAAAATTATCGTCAAAAAAGTGGCCGAAAGGGCCGTGTCCGACATCATGCAGAAGCCCGGCCAGCCGGAGTAATTCTTCCACGTAATGACAGGACGGAACATCTTTGCAGACGGAAGACAGGCTCGGATAAATGCTTTTGGCAAATTCACCCGCCATGTGCATCGTGCCCAGGGAATGCTGAAAACGGGAATGCTCCGCCGCCGGATAAACCCAGCGGGCGCTCTGTAACTGATAAATTCTTCTGAGCCTCTGCATCCAGGGAGAATCAATGATATGCTGCTCCGTTATTTCTCCGGCAGACTTGGCAGACTTGTCCTTTGGAACGGTAAAAAGAATATACTGATGAATCGGATCGGCAATAAGCGCAAGACCGTCATATATATTTTGCTCAGCAGACGTTTTTTTCATGATGATTTCTCTATAATATCCCGTTTAAAAAATCAAATTGAATCCTTCATTTGTTCTTGACTATTTGGTTGCCCTCCCTTATGATTTTTTACACGCTGAAACGTTGAATTTCAATAATCGCCACAAAATAAAGGATGCGGATTGACATGGGAACAAACAACATAATTTTTCTGGAAGTCATCGAATGGTTTGACGAATCGGGAAAAGAAATCGTACACAGGATTCCGGAAAAGGGCTCCGGCGAAATAAAATTCGGCGCCCAATTGACAGTCCGAGAAAGTCAGAGCGCCGTCTTTTTCTACAAGGGCAAGGCCTATGACGCCTTCGGTCCCGGACGACACACACTGAAAACCGCCAACATTCCTCTGCTGACCAAAGTCATTGCCATTCCCTGGGGAATGACCAGTCCGCTGCGCGCCGAAGTCTACTTCATCAACATGAAGGTATTCCCCAACTTAAAATGGGGCACACGGGACCCGGTGGCTTTCCGCGACCGGGAACTGGGGCTGATCCGCCTGCGTGCTTTCGGCGTTTTCAACATCCGTGTCATCCAGCCGCTTCTGCTGATTAACTCCCTGGTAGGTACACAAGGCATTTTCAGCACGGAAGAAATCGAAGAATATCTGAACCGTGTCATTGTTTCACGCTTCAACGATTATATGGGCGAAAAGGTGGACACGATTTTCAATCTGCCGGGAAAATACAATGAGTTTTCCGAAGGTCTGAAGGTCATGCTGCAAAAGGATCTGAGCAAATTCGGTCTGGCACTGACCGACCTGTACATCAATTCCATCACCCCGCCACCGGAAGTCCAAAAAGCCATCGACGATAAAAGCCGCCTGGGTGTCTTTGATGACCTCAACAAGCTTTTAAAAATGAAAGCGGCGATGGCCGTTGAAGCAGCAGCGCAAAACCAGTCGGAAGCCGGCGCCGGATTGGGTATGGGCATGGGTTTCATGATGCCCGGAATGCTGCTGGAAGCGTTCAAAGGAGCCGGAACAACCGTTGCTGCCGACGTTTTCACCTGTCCGGATTGCAGACAGGTTGTGCCGAAGGAAGCGCATTTCTGTCCCGCATGCGGTCATCAGATTCTGATTGTCAACAAATGCGCACATTGCGGAAGAAACTTGCCTGTGAATGCCAATTTCTGCGTCAGTTGCGGCAAACCGGTCACTGTAAATCCTCCCGGCAAACAGTGCGCCAAGTGCGGTTTTGAAAACCTGCCGGATTCGATGTATTGCAATAAGTGCGGTGAACGGCTCTAACTTTCAGATCGAACAGCAATGTCCCCAGTGCGGTGCGCCGATTATTCTCGACGAGACGGACCGTATTCTTTCGTGCCATTTCTGCAGGACGCGTGTCTATCTGGCCACCGATGATCACTTTCTCTTTTACATCCCCCCGGCCGCCGGAATTTCTGAAAAAATTTATTTTATCCCCTACTGGCGTCTCAAGGGTCTCTCCTACGCCATCACAACGCACAATATTGCTTATAAATATTTTGACGCCAATTTCATCTCATTTGATTTGCCTTTTTTCCCCCACTCGCTGGGGCTCAGACCTCAGGCGATGAAATTACGATTTGTGGGCAATGCAGATCATGAAGGAAAATTCATTGCAGCGTCTCAAAAGACCAGGGGAAAACTGTTGAAAAATTTCAAAACACAGGCCGGCGCCGTTCAGGAAATATTCATCGGCGAAACGGCCAGCATCATCTATACGCCGGTTTATTTTGCCAACGGCCGTCTTTACGATGCCGTTTTAAAGAAGCCTCTGGACATACAAAAAAAAGAGCCGGAGATGGAGGACAAACTCGTTTCATCACCGGACGAAAAGTGGCATGTTGATTTTCTGCCCCTGCTTTGTCCCGAATGCGGCGCGGATATGCCCGGCGCCAAAGACGCTTTGATTGTATTTTGTGAGAATTGCCATCGTGCGTGGAATCCATCGAAAAAGCATTTTGTTCCGATTCCGTACGCAACGTGGCGGGAAAAAGGGGACGAGATCACTTACCTCCCTTTCTGGCAACTGAAGGTGAAGGTCGACGGTATCGCGCTGGGAAACTACGCAGACTTCATTAAAGTGGCCAATCTGCCGAAAGCCCCCCTGGACATCTGGTACAAAACACCTTTTTACTTTTTTGCTCCCGCTTTCAAGCTCAATCCCGCCTTGTTTCTGCGCTGGTGCCGGCAATTAACCGTAACGCCCGCGCCTGACGATTTAACGCCGGATTGCCCGGTAAAAAATATTCATCAGGTCACCCTGCCCGTGAGCGAAGCATTCGAAAGCTGCCTTGTCACGCTTGGCAGTTTAATGGCTGATAAAAGACATCTGGCAGATATGCTCTCGTCGCTTAAATTGACGCTGGAACATTATTCTCTGGTTCTTCATCCGTTTGCGGTCCGCAACAGAGAACTCGTTCACACAAAGCTCGATTTCAGCATGGACATCAGTGCGCTAACCATGGGCGCCTGCTTGTAGAAGAAGTCTCAAAGGCCGGCGATAGGATCTGGCCGGACCGCAAAAGCACGTAGGAAGGGGTAAAATCATGCAAAATTTTGTTTTTGAAAATCCGACCAAAATTATATTCGGCAAGAGTCAGATTCCCCGAATCGGCAAAGAAACAGCCCGTTTTGGACGCAGGGCCCTGCTGGTTTTCGGCATGGGTACGATTCTGAAAAACGGCGTTTATGATCAGGTAACAAACGCTCTTGAGAAAGCCGGCGTCGAAATCGTTGATTTTCCTGGCGTCAAATCCAACCCGGTGCTTTCGCATGTGCAAAAGGGCATTGCACTGGCGCGCGGGGAAAACGTCGATGTTATTCTGGCGGTCGGCGGCGGCAGTGTGATCGATGCTGCGAAAGCTATTGCCGCAGGGGTTGTGGCACATCACGATGTGTGGGATTTTTTTACGTTCAGCAAGCCCGTCACCGGCGCCCTTCCCGTTCTGACGGTGGCAACCGTCTCGGCCAGTGCATCCGAAATGAATGCCGGCGCTGTCGTCACCCGGGAAGACGGCTGTCAAAAATACTGCATCGTATCTCCCTTTATTCAACCGAAGGTCTCCGTACTGGATCCGACCGTTCTTTTTTCACTCAGCCCCGCCTACAGCGCTTACAGCGCCGTCGATATCATTACGCACATGCTGGAAGGATATTTCAACAACACCTCTTCCGCCAGCCCGCTGCAGGACAGGCTGGTCGAATCGCTGATAAAAACCGTCATGGAAAGCACGGAAATCATTTTGAAGGAGCCGGATAACTATGACGCCCGAGCCAATATGATGTGGAGCGCCGGTCTTGCATTTAACGGGCTCACAACGGCGGGAATGGGCCAGGTGCGAATGCCCGCGCATATGATCGAGCATTCGCTCAGTGCCATTTATGATATAGCCCACGGCGCCGGACTGTCCATTATTTTACCGGCATGGATGTCGTACGCGTTGGACAAAAAAACAGACCGGTTGGAAAAACTTGCCCGGGAAATTTTTCATGTGAAGGGACGCGGCGCGATATCCGCAGCAAAAAAGGGAATTGCCTGCCTGAAGCACTGGTTTGAATCGATCGGCAGTCCGGTGTCTTTACAGGCAGTTGACATCCCCGAAAGCGATATTGACGCAATCGCCGGGAATGCTTTCGCCCTCTCGCAAGTATGGTGCTATGAAGGCTACACGAAAGACGTCATCAGGAAAATCCTTCTACTCGCCCGCTAGACCCTCTGTTCATTTGATCAAGCGGCGTAGGGCCTGCCCTTTTTAAGGGTCAGAAAAGCCATTGCAATAAGACTCAGCACGACAATATTCATCAGCCACAGGTTATGATACGATCCGAAATGGTCGTAAATAAAACCTCCCAGAACCGGACCGATGGCGCCGCCGGTGCCGATAAAGAACGTCAGCAGGCCGTAAATCGATCCCATGCACTGCCGGCCGAATCGGTCGGCAATAATCAGAGGCAGCATGGGCGCAAGCGATCCGTATCCGAACCCGTAGACAAGAGCCGCAACGTAAAGATGCAGCAGGCTTTCCACGTTCAGGAGAATGACCGTTCCCGCCAGCATAAAGGAGATGCCGAGGAAAGAAGCGTATTTGGGGTCATTGATCCTGTCGGTTATCCAGCCGAAAAAAAATTGTCCCATAAAACCGGTCAGGCTGACGGCTGCCAGAGACGAGGCTGCCGCCATTTTGGAAATACCGTTGTCTGTGGCATATGCTACCTGATGAACAAAAACGGCCATGCTGATCATAACGGCCAATCCCTGACAGACGGCCAGCGTCCAGAAACGGGAATCCCGAAAAAGGATCATGGTGGACACTGGACAAACGGCCGTTGCCTCTGCCGCCTGAGGCATGCCTGATATTGTATTGCCGTCCGGCAAGAGACCGTAGGCTTCCGGGTGGGTTCTTCTCATCAGCGTCTGCGCAACAACAACGCCCACAATCAGCATGATGAAACTCAACGCCATCAATCCGGATCGCCAACTGAATACTGTTGCAATATAACCCGCAAGCGGCGTCAGCATGACCGTTCCCAGACTGATTCCCATGGATGCGATGCCGACGGCCACACCCCGCTTGCTGATGAACCACTTGCTGACGGAAGAGCTGCAGGCAACGACGCCCATTCCGGCGGACCCCAACCCGACCATGACGCCGTAGCTGATATACAGCCAGATCGGTGTATCGACAAAACCGGTCAGCAGGTAACCGCAGGCGGCAACGCCGGCGCCGGCCGTTGTGATCCAGCGCGGCGCAACGCGGTCCAGCATTCTGCCGACAAAAACAGATCCGAATGAATAAACCATCATGTTGATGGCCGCCGCCAGGGATATGACGGACCGTGATAAAGCGAATTCATTGGCCATCGGCTTGAGAAAAACACCGAAACAGTATCGCGCGCCGTAATTCATGGCCATGACCAGAAAAGCGCCGCCCACAATGTACCAGCCCCAGAATATTTTGCGATCATTTTTCATCAATAAAATCCTGCATCACCGGCAATCACGCTCCCGGCCGCTCTCTTATCACTAAATCTTTTTCTTAGAAATAAATATCTGTGATCATCCCGGTTCCTTTTCCGGTTTGACCCTCCGCGTTAAAAATCGTTACAGGATATCGCTTATCAAAAACAACGACCTGTGCTAGAAGCAGTTCATGTCCATCTGGAATAAGAAAAATACCATTGTGGTCACTTGCCCGAAAGGCGTATCGCCTTTTTTAAAAGAAGAGGTCCAGGCCTTGAATTATCCGGTTCGGGCAGAATGGGATACGGCCATTCAAACGGAAGGAACCCTTCAGGACACGATGGCGCTCAACCTGCATCTGCGCACCGCCCAGCGGGTTTTATATCAATTGGACTCCTTCTCCGCTGATACGCCGGAATGGCTCTACAAAAAAATTCATGCCCTGCCCTGGGAAAATCTGCTCCATGATTCCGGACCCGCGGCGTATCTCTGCGTGACCTCCATCGCCGAGAACCCGCTCATTAAAGATTCGCAATTTGTCAATGTCAAGGTCAAAGACGCTATCGTGGATCGCCTACGCGACATTTCCGGAAATCGGCCGGATTCCGGTCCGGAAAAAAACAGGGCCGTGGTTCATGTATACTGGAAAGATAACCGGGCCACTGTTTACCTGGATACGTCGGGAGAACGACTGGCATTGCGCGGATACCGCAAGGTACCCCTCGTGGCGCCCATGCAGGAGACGCTTGCGGCGGCGGTCATTATGGCGGCAGGCTGGAAGGGAGAAAGTAATTTTATCAATCCCATGTGCGGCAGCGGAACTCTGGCCATAGAAGCCGCATCCATTGCGCTGCATCGGGCACCGGGGCTGCTGAGAAATCACTTCGGTTTTATGTTCATCAAAGGGTTCCCCGAGGATCACTGGCAGACGCTGCGTAGCAAAGCCCGGACGAATGCCCTGAAAAAATTGCCGGCCAGAATTATCGCCACTGATATCAACCGAGAGGCGATTTCGGCAGCCAGACAAAACGCGCAGACTGCCGGGGTGGATCATTTCATTGAATTCAATATTTGTCCGTTCGAAAAAACGTCCGTCCCCGCGGGCGACGGCATCATTATTTTTAATCCTCCTTACGGTGAACGCATGAGTTCCGATCCTCGCAAACCGGTGTCAGCGGATTTCCGTCACAGCAGAGAAACGCCCGGCCCCGGTCGCAAAATCATTCTTCGTAAATCCGGCGACAAGTCCGGCGACGGCAACCGCCATCGGGGAAGAGAGATGAAAAAACTGGAAGCGCTTTATCAGGGCATCGGCGATTTCTTCAAAAAAACATGTACTGGTTGTCATGGATATATTTTTACCGGCAATCTGGAACTGATCAAGAAAGTCGGCTTGAGAACAAAAAGGCGTGTGATCCTGTACAACGGCGATATCGAATGCCGTCTGCTTGAATACGCGCTTTATACCGGCAGTCTGAAAAACACGGCAAAAGAGAAATCGCTATCCGCAGAAAACGGATAAGAATTCATTTTAAATCTTGACCAATAATTGCTATATTAGATAACCAGAATTAATCCGATCAAAAAACAGGAGGGGAAAATGCGACTACTCAAGGCGATTGTTGTATTGATCATTCTTTGCGTGGCGACGGGCATAGGATTCGTTTATCTGGCTCCCGAACAGGCGACGTCGCTCGCTCTGGATGTGGAACGCAAACGTTCCGGGCTGGAAAAAAAGGAAATCAACCTTTCGGATCATATCCGTTACGTTTATCTGGAAGGGGGAAAAGGTGAGCCGCTGATGCTGCTGCACGGATTCGGCGCGAACAAGGATAATTTCACGCGGGTGGCCAGGTTTCTGACGCCTCATTACAGGGTCATCATTCCCGACCACATCGGTTTCGGTGATTCTAGCCGTCCGCAAAATGAAGACTACGGATCACTGGCGCAGGCTGTCAGAATCAGAACCCTGGCGCAGGCGCTGGGGATCAAAGATGTGCACGTGGGCGGAAGTTCCATGGGCGGCCACATTTCAATGATGTACGCTTTTCTTTATCCTGATGAAGTAAAAAGCTTGTGGTTGATCGATCCCGGCGGAATCTGGAGCGCTCCGCCCGGTGAATTGCATGAAATCATCGCCAAAACAGGCAAAAATCCGCTGATGGCCAAAAACGAAGATGAGTTTGCTGAAATATTCAGTTTTGTCATGACCGATCATCCGTTCATTCCGCGACCGATTTTAAACGTCATGGCGCAGGAACGCATCAGGAATTATGAGCTGGAACAGCGTATTTTCAAGCAGTTGTCGTCCGATGCATCGGAAAGATACGTCAAAGAAATCAAAACGCCAACCCTGATTGTCTGGGGAGAAAAAGATCGCGTCATCAGTCCCCAAACGGCGCCGATTCTAAACAAATTATTGCAGAACTCCGAAATCATCATCATGAAGGGGCTGGGACATCTGCCGATGATAGAGCAACCGAAAATCGCTGCCGACGATTATTTAAAGTTTCGGAAAAGGCTTGCAAAGCAAGGATCATAATGGTCGAATGACCGGTAAACATGGCTCGGGAACCGGGCGGCAGGAAGTTGCTTCATGCTTGACAGCCCCTGTCTTTTTTTTATCGTTGGGGCATCAGACTTACGATGGAAACTTTTCGACCAACCTTAACCGACCCGACGGAGGAGGTAATCCGATGAAAAAATTAATGTCCGGAATCATATTTTTCGCAGGCGTGCTCTTTGCGCCGTTTTCAGTATCGGCGGGAGTCAGTGTGCACATCGATATCCCTCTACCGCCGCCAATCATTTTCCCGGCGCCGCCGCATCTGGTGGTGATACCGGAAACATACATCTATGCGGTACCCGATATTCAGGACGATTTATTCTTCTATTCCGGTTGGTGGTGGCGGCCGTGGAACGGCCGCTGGTACCGTTCACGCTATTACGACAGGGGATGGACTTATGACCATCAGCCGCCGTTTTTCCATCGTACCATTCCGCCCGGGTGGAAGGACAATTACCGCAATAAGACCTGGAAAGGACACCGATGGGAACACAGAAAAATAAGCCATCACGAGCTTCAACGTAACTGGAGCGGCTGGAAAAAAGAAAAACGCTGGGAAAAACATAGCTGGGGTGTAAAAAACTGGAAAGACCGGCGCTCCGGCACGCAATACAGGCGTGAAGTAAAAAAATCAAAGACCGTCATCAAATACCGTGATGACCGACGTCCCGTCAGAGAGGACCGACGATAGCCGGACGACGTAATTCATCAACACTGACAACGGCCAACCGCGTCATGTTGATTTCTTTCACCCCAAGATGGTTTATGACACCGGCTTTGTTTTTGCAGAAAAACAAAGCCGGTCCTTTTCATGGTGCTACAAAACAATCCCTGTGATATCAATCTATAAACGTCTGTTTCGTTTTTTGTGGGAACACAGGATCGTGTGCATGACCAAAATGATTGATGATTTTTTATACCGATTCCCCAAAAACAGCGGGAAAAGAAAAAAGTAGAAATAATTGTTGACAAATTTCAATGGATGAGTATGTTAACGACAAGCGGTGATTTAATCAAGTTAATTGCTCCGCTCTAAAAATGTGCTAAAGGCTGGTGTGAATGAAAATGAGCCCGTTGCCCTTTGGCGCGGGCTTTTTGTTTTTTATGAGGCCCAATCATATTTGATTAAAAAAATAAAATAGAAAAGAGAGGTTACAAAAAAACATGAGTAAACTGCACACACGTCACATTTACACTTCGGAATCCGTTTCAGAAGGACACCCGGACAAGGTATGCGATCAGATTTCCGATGCCATACTGGATGCCTGCCTGGAACAGGACAAACACGCCCATGTCGGCTGTGAGACGGCTGTCGGGCCCAATCTTGTCGTTAATCTTGGGGAAATCACCTGTAAAAACTGGAACAAGATCAATCCTCAGGCCATTTCGCGACAAGTTGTCCAGGACATCGGTTATGATGATCCCTGTGAAAACTTCAGTTGGGATACATTTAATTACCTTTCCGCCATTCACGGTCAGTCGCCCGATATTAAACAGGGCGTTGATCGGGATCGACCTGAAAATCAGGGTGCCGGCGATCAGGGCATGATGTTCGGTTATGCGTCATATGCCACGCCGCAAATGATGCCTGCGCCGATTTATTATGCACATCTCTTATTGGAAGAACTTACCATTTTGCGTAAAGCAAATGTGATAGATTACCTGCGGCCGGATTCAAAATCCCAGGTCAGCGTTCTTCATGAAGACGGAAAGGCGGTGAAAATCACAACCGTCGTCATCTCGCATCAAACGCTGGACGTTCCGCTGAAAAGAATTCGCAAAGACCTGATTGACGTCGCACATCAGGTTCTCGACAAGACGGGCATGCTGACCAACAAGACTGAATTTTTCATCAATCCGACGGGACGATTTGTAATCGGCGGACCGGCCGGCGATTCCGGTGTCACCGGACGAAAAATTATCGTGGATTCTTACGGCGGGGTCGGTTCTCACGGCGGCGGCGCGTTTTCAGGTAAGGATCCTTCCAAAGTGGATCGTTCTGCCGCTTACTACGCACGCTACGCCGCTAAAAATATCGTCGCGGCAAGACTGGCCGACAAATGCGAAATTCAAATCGCATACGCAATCGGCGTGGCCAAACCGCTCAGCATTAATGTCTGCACGTACGGTACCAGCGTAATTCCTGAAAATAAGATCGAAAAAATTCTCACTGAAGGAAAAATTTTCGATTTCCGTCCGGCCATGATGATTAAGGATCTTGGACTCACGACGCCGAAGGGTTGGAGCTATCGCAAAGCCTGTAACTACGGCCATTTCGGACGCAAAGGCTTCCCCTGGGAGAAAACAGACCGGGTGGATGCGCTTCGCCAGGCCGCCGGGTTGAAGTAAAAAAGGTTGTGTTTTATAAAAAAAGCCCGCTGCCGATTGCAGCGGGCTTTTTTATCAGAATTACCGCACCCTGACACCTGTTATAACAATAGTGCTGGAACCGCGGTTAAAAACTTACGGTTGCCCCTGCGGTTTCTGGGACTGTAGTTCCTTGATCCGGCCGGCGAGAGGTGATTGCGGGGATACCGGCTCAATCATAATGATGTGACGGGCATTAATGTAAGTCTGATCCGCCCCGTGTATTTCATTGCCTTTTCTTATCAGGGTATTGCTAACCTGCTTTGTATCCGGATTAGCGACGCTGCGAATATAGAAAACGTCTTTGAGAAGAACATAATCTGTACCCACAAATTCAACCTTTCCGAAAAAAACCTGACCCGTGGTAAGTAAAACCGCCTGATATTCATTCTGAAATTTTGGATTTTCATTCTGCTGGCAACCCTGAATGCAGACGAGCCCGAGGACAAATACGATAATGCTTAATAAAACCATGATTCTCTTTTTCATGACAGACTCCTTTCACAATAAATGACTAAATAAGTTTATAAAATATTTTTGAAGTATATCACGACGAAAAAATAAAATAAATATATGTTTTGATAAGACATAACACATAATGTATACTGCCTCACCTATATCAATTTTCGCTCCTGACCTTGCAGATAAAAATACGATGATTTCTGCCGTTGATATGCAGAGACTTACTGAAGGATTATTGCAATTCTTACGCGCCTCAAAACTATCCTGAAAACAAGAATTGAAAAATATAAGTATTATATCTACATCTTTTATAATTAACAATTACAGCGTAATCGCCATTGAATTTAGCAGCATAATTAAAGATAATCGAAAAGATATTAATAATTTAATTAATTTAATAACAGCATGATCCGGATATTGCAGAAATATGAGAACATGAAAGAAGAAACAGAGATAAATATTCCGAAAGAGTTCACGAATAAATTATTCTGGCAGTCTCTCAATCCCATGTCCATTACCCGGGCTACAGATGGAATGTATGTTGACGTCAACGAATCTTTCACGGAATTTTTCGGACGGCGACGCGAAGAAGTCATCGGGAACACAGCCGCTGACATCGCATACGCCACCAGTCTGGAAAGATTGAAAATTCTGGAAGAGATTAATGAAAAAGGTTTTGCCAGAAATATTACCATCACCGTCAGGGATAAAAAAGGCGATCTGCGATGCGCATTGGTTAACACCCTCCCCGTTGAGATAAAAAATCAGGTATACTGGCTGACGGTTGGAACGGATATATCCGATCTCAATCCGGCCGCAAAGATAAGTCATGAAGACGCACTGATCAAATCCTTGAATTCCATTAAGGGCGCCGGCGTTGTTTTAATAAGAAACCATCAAAAGAAACAGCCCTCTTTATGTTACATGAACGAAGAGGCCAAAATGGTTTTAAAAACTCATTCGCTGGATAACCTGCTTCGCACACTGGCGGAAAATGATTCCACCTACCTCAGCATCGGGGCCAAATATTATCATGTTAAAAATATTAACAACCACCGGCGGTCTCCCCTGAAACTGATCGTCATGGAAAGAATGCCGGATACCATATGCATCAGGGAGAAACTCACAATACTCGATCTGACCCCCCGCCAGAAAGAGATCGCTTTCCTGGCGGCGACCGGGTACTCCAACCGGGAAATTGCAGGAAGATTCTGCATCACGGAATACACCGTAAAAGATCATCTGAAAAAAATTTTTCATACCCTCGGCGTTAAGAAACGCAGCGAAATCAGCCCCAAACTGTTCCACTGGCGTTAGCGACCTCAAAAACTCCTTGCATTTAAAAGTATAAAAAAATATTCTCCCGAAAAACATCCGGAACATTTTTTTATTGCATCGAACCATGAAAACCATAAAGATTTATTGCATCGTTATTTTAGCCGCATTGCTTTTATCGGCATACGGGAGTCTTGCGGCGGACTGGGGATTCAGAGGACTGCTTCCCCGGGGCACCGGCTATTATGACAAGAACAGCATCAGAAAAATCAGTGATCATATCTATCAGGTCTGGACCGTAACCATTTACAACGAACGGGGCAGAGCGGACGCTTATGCCATGCTGCTAAAGCAGGAAAAGGCGCCGGGAAACCCTGCTGTGTTGAATCAGGAATCGATATTGCTGGAATTGGACTGCCTGCAGGGCAAATATAGAATTGTTTCCATAAATATTTATGATGAAAAAGACACGTTGCTTTTTTCCGTACCGGAAACCAATGACGGATGGCATGATATCATTCCGAATTCAATTAATGAAAAACTTAATAACGCGGTCTGCAAGGCCGTAGACAACCACCGGAATGGGAATCCATAATGTCTCCGAATCGCGCATGGGATGTTTCAGCCGGCCACGACGGGCTTTTGTCTCGCCATCATAAAAAACACCGGAGTCAGACGATTCCCAAACCGGCCGTTCATGACCGGTTGATTTTACCAATAACCTGAAAGGACATAGATATGCTGAAAAAATATCGATATGTATTAACCGATTTTCTCCAGGATTTTCTTTATTATTTTATACGGGGTTACAGTTGGACATTCCGCCTGCAAGTTGTAAATGAAAAACCCTGGATGGATCACCTCAAACAGGGAGGACGTATTCTGATTTGCTGCTGGCACCAGCAGTTTTTTTCAGCCATCCGCCATTTCAAAACCTATGCCCCCTATCATCCCGCACTGATGATCAGCCAGAGTAAAGACGGTAACATCATCGCCAGGATTGCCGAGAAAACAGGCTGGCATACCGTGCGGGGATCATCATCAAAAGACGGGAGCCGTGCGCTCAGGGGAATGATTGATTATCTGATTCAATCCCGTTTTGCCGGTCACGTTGTGGACGGACCCAGAGGCCCAGCAGGCATCGTGAAAGCAGGCGTTGTTAAACTGGCACAAGCCAGCGGAGCGCTCGTCGTGCCGTTCTATATCTCCGCCGATCGTGCATGGTATTTCAACAGCTGGGATCATTTCATGCTGCCCAAGCCTTTTGCGCACGTTACCCTGCGTTTCGGGGACATGCTGGATCTGGCATCGGGAGAGAGCGAGGAAGATTTCGAGCGCCAAAGATTACGGCTCGAGGGCATCATGAAACCAAACTTGCACCTATGACCGGGATCGCAAACAGGTCCATGTACTCGTTTGCGTTTCACTTCCGGAAGGGAACAAGCCCTTTTCAGCAGTTCCTGTTCATGAATAACAGGTTCTGTTAATAATGACTTTTTTCAAATCATCGGACAAATGGTTGAAGTATGCGCAGTATCCCGCAATCCGTACCAGCAGGTATGGATATTTCTCCGGATGGTTGTAAGCATCCAGCAGCATTTCCCGGTTGATGACGTTGGGCTGAAACTGCATGCCTCCTTTTTTGAAATACGTGCTGAAAATACCGGCAAGATTTGTTATGCCGTCTCTCCCCTGAAAAAGAGCCGAGTCCATGGTAAAGGTGACGGTGGTTCCGTTGGGCGCATACTTTACAAAATCAACACCGGACACGGAATTCAGTGAGGAGAGAAGATCGGACATCTGCATGCCGTAGTGCGGAGAAATACTGTTGGCCAGGGGAACCCCTTTGAGCCGGCCGGACGGCAACGACGGTGTTTTCTTGCCGTAAACATCGCTGACGTTCAGCGCATAGTATCCGGCGGTATAGAATCCGTTGCGCGGCGAATTCGGAACCTGCCTCAGGGCATTGCAATAAATCTCCAGCGTCTTGTTGACCCATTTGACCGCTTCGGGGGAATCATCATGTCCCAGTTTCGGCACGGCAAGCAGCGCTTGTCGTATTTGTTCATCCTCTTCACCTTCGAAATCGTTATCGATGGCATGGATGACGTCCATCAAAGAATACATCTTTTTCTTGAAGACCACTTCGTTGAGTGCGTGCAGCGAATCCGCGGCGTCCGTGATGCCTACGGCCTGGATACCGCTCGTGTTGAACTCGCATCCGCCCTGGTTCACATCCAGTCCTTTTTCGACACAGCCCCTGGATAGCGCGGAAGCCAGGGGCGTCGTAAAGTTTTTGCATATTTCTTTTTCAATTTTCTGATGATCAGCCAATATGGAAGATGCCAGATGATTCAGACGATTCTGATATCGTTCCAACAATTCATCCATATTCGCCGGAGGATTATATGCTGTTTTCTTTTTCGTTTTATAGGAGGCCCGGGCTTTGCCGTATTTGTCCGCTATCCATTTGGAAACCCTGTTGCCGCCGCGGAAATTATATTCAATGAATTTCGTCGTCAGTTTTTCCATTTGATCGGAAAAGCCGTAGTTCCATAAATCATCTTCTTCGCCTTTGAGGGCCTGAAGCAACGGCAGGACGACATTCATATTGGCGCAGTCGGTGTTCCCGAAATGATCATCAGACGCATTGGGTTCGACGCATCCGACAATGGAATAGTTTCTGATATTCTCGATAGACGTGTCATAATGTTTTGATAACGATTGAATATAAACTTCATCATTATTCAGTTTCGGTTGCGGGGAACCGTTAATATAGACCTCCGCTATTCTGTTCAGATAGCGCTCAGGGCTGTTCGGATGAATTCTTGCCGACATATCCACCGCGAGAAACTGGAGTTCGCAAATATCAATCAACATATAGGTGAGATCATTGGTCGCATCCTGACCGTCTTTGTCCACACCGCCGAACGTCACGGTCTGGTCTGTGGACTGGGTTTCGAAAAGCCGGCCAATTGCAAAATACGTATCTCCGTCGTTTACCAGAATCGCCTCGTCCATTTTGAGGATAAATAAGGCCAGCAGTTCCTTGGCTTTTTCGTATGTGATGATTTCGGCCTCTTTGTCTTTCTTATAATAAGGATACAATATCTGATCGAGACGTCCGAACGATATGGCGTTCTCATACGATTCAATACAGAGCGCGACCTGCAGAAACATCATGGACTGGAGGGCTTCATGATACGTGCGTGCCGGATGTTTCGGTACATGCCGGCAAATCTGAACCAAGTCTTCCAGTTCCTTACGGCGGACGGGGTTTGCTTCTGTTTTGCTCATGTCGGAAAGAGCGTCAGCGTATCTTAGTGCAAAATTTTCCAGCGCTTTGACGGCAATTATGGCGCCCTGATAAAAGGTCTGATCATTCTGAGGCTTTTCTTTTTGTGCCTCTTCAAGTTCTTTGATGATGCCGGTCGTCCCAAGTGTCAGAATACGTTCGAAGTTGACGATGAAATGCGCTATCGCTGCCATATTGTTGTTGAATCCGACATTCATTTCACATAACCGTGAAATGCTTAAGACCAGATCGGACAACGTTTTATTGACTTTGGTCAGCAGGCAGTGTTTCTGCCAGAACGGCAATATTCTGCAATAAAAATACAGTCTGTCTTTCCACGAACACTGGAAGGCCACCGGTGTCTGGCGGTGAATCTGATGGAGAATGGATGAAAAGAGAATCCCGTAATGTTCCTCCCACACCTGACCGCCGACTCTTTTGGATGTAAAATTACCGACCAGCAGTTCATGCGGATAGATCCTGACCTGCTTATTTTTCAGCACATAATCGAGACGTTCCGCGCGATGGATGTGGGTCGGTTTTTTGAAACCGTTTTTTCTGTAAAATTTTGTTTTCAGTTTGGATGTTTCAAAACAGAGATGATAACCGCTCTTTCGTATATCTTTTTGTATCGCATGAACACGATCGGTAAAAACCGCTTTACTGCGAAAGTTTCCCAGATCTTCACACTCGGCGTAAATATCCAATGGTTTCAATAATTCGACGGCTTTTTTAACGGCGGTCAAACTCTGCTCCGGTGAAATATTCAACGATTCACGGACCAGACCGAGACGCTTGGCCTTGTCTTCGTACATATTGTGATATTTTAAAAGTTCAATCGATTTGTGGTTTACGGATTTCAGAAAATCAGCCGTCGCCTTTATGTGCTGCTCGTGATCGTTATATTCCGGGACCATGACCATGCGGAATTTAATGTTCGCTTTTGACGCAAGCAGTTTTCTAATATTGTCGTGAATGAGACGGCTGTCCTGCTTTGTGCATTTTCTGTGGAGGTCCTCATCCCCCACAACCTTCAAATCGATCAGGAACAAGTCAATATAGGGCGCTGTCTTGCTGATATTCTCCCAAGGCACATGCAGGGAGGTTTCCACAGCAATGTGAATCTTTTCGTCCTTCAATTTTTTCAAAAGATGGGTAAGGCTTTCCGGATCCTGCAGCAGAGGTTCACCGCCGCTGAGCGTCACGCCGCCGCCGGTCTTGAGGTAATAATCCTTGTCGCGCAGGACAACCTCCAGGACGTCAGCAATTGCATAATGCACGGCGGGAGAGGGCATCGGTTTTAAAGACAGCGCTTCGGGATTCTGACACCATACGCATCGCAGTCCGCACCCCTGAAAGAAAATGGTTGTGCGGATGCCGGGACCGTCATGAACACAGGTACGCTGTATTTTCAGAACGTTGAGTTTTTGGGTTTGTTCGATCGGGTCTTTGTCAATTTGTCTCGCGGTCTGCATTTTGGGACTCCTTTGTGTCTGAAAGCGACTTTAAAAATTTCAGTAATTCCATACCGGCTTTGAGAAAAGTGTTGGCTTTTTCAGCCGCCTTTTCTTCATCGCCGTCTATCACAGCCTGCAGAATTTCCTGCTGAAGCGTTGTATCCAGATTCGTCGACAGGGGCAGAAACAGATCCAGATGATTATCATGGATTGTTTTGATGGTATTCATCAGAAGAATGTACACCATGTTTTTGCTGGCCAGCGCGAGCTGCCGGAAAAATTCGAAATCCAGCTGCTGGAGTTTTCCCGGATCTGTTGCCTTGATCAGTTCATTCATCAGAATTTTCATCTGCTCGACATCCTTTTTGTCGGCTCGCCGGGCTGCGCATCTGGCAACGTCTGTCCCGAACAGTTCTCTTGCTTCCAGAATATTTTCCAGAATCTTGAGATCAATTTGGCCGTTGATGACCAGCAATGAAAAAATCAGGTCGATTGAGGCCTTGTGAAAATCCTCAACGATAATCCCCTTGCCCTGATGAATAACAATCAGTTTCAACTGCTCGAGTTTTTTCAAAGCCTCCCTGAGTGTCGCCCTCGTCACATTTAATTGTGTCGCTAGGGTCCTTTCCGGAGGCAATTTTTCACCGGGACTGACGCCGCCTCCGAGAATATATTTCAGGAGCCTCTCGGCAATCTGCTCCGGAGCCTTCATTTTCTCAACGGGCGTTAATTCTATCTGCATGGTCTTCTTCACCTTCTGGCACCGCAATTGGAAAATCTATCTTTGAGGAGGGATCACCATCAAAAAAACGATCTTTAGCGTGTCAAAAAATATAAACATTGGTAGTACCATTGGACCAATTGTACGTGGATAATTTTCAAAAATCAAGTATTTTTATTTTTTTTGGCAGTAATGAATGTCAAAATAATAAAATATTTCTACAAATTATTGTAAATACAGACAATATCTATTTTAATCAGGGGAATGACATTTATCGGGGGTTCTTCTTGCTGATTTTTTTCATTTTTTTGACAAAAACATAGACAATTAAACCGCAAATCATAAGGAGTAGGATTACAGACACCAGAAAAACCTTTGTAAGGATATTGCCTTTGCTAAAAATTCTGACCGGATTGCAGGACGGCTGCGCGAGATATCGTCCCTCCGGTTTGCTGTATTTAAGCGGAATCTTCGCCGTTTGCAAATGTTGCGGTTCTTGAAATGAACGCAGATAAAGTGCAAGGGCCAGCCATTCCTTGATTTCGCCGGTTTTTTTCATAGACACGATGGACGAGTTGAGATCGGTCAATCGCTTCCCTGAGCTGTCCTTCGGCACCACATGGATTAAACCGAAACTGACCGAGCTGACGTAATCAATAAGGGCGGCGGTATACAAATTCGCACAGGCGCGGTAGAGTTTTGTCTGATCAAGCGGTTGATAAACGCCTTTTTCATCCGCAACCCAAACCGACGTGACCCGGTCGAACCAGATGCGCCGCGGATTATAGGTAAATTTCACGCCGGACACCTGCAAATAAGCGTCTTTCTTATGCATCGGCGCTATGGTTGTATGAACTTCCAGAATGTCCTTGAGTTCCTTCCCGCTGATATAAAAAGAAACCAGCGGATACCCGGGAATCCTGTCCGGTCCGATTCCCAGAGAAAGGACCCGGAACACATCGCTTACGGTAATTTTTCCCTTGAGCAGGGAATCGCGAATCACGCCCAAAGGTTGCAGGGCAAAGTGGACATGGCGGTAATCGGGACCTTCCGCCTGTTTGACGGCTTCACGATAGGCATCAACGATTAAATTACCCAGTCCTGTTTCACGCGGATGACGATGCATGGATTCAAGAGATTCCATGGAAAAATCCGATTCGGCAATTACGTCTTCGAATGTCAGGTCATAGTGTGCAAGAAAGTCGCGATTGACTATCTTTTCGTAGCCGGCAATTGCCTCCTGAACCGCCTTGTCTTCAGGAATTTCTGATGAAACATGTCTTAGATCGTATGAAGCCAATGAAGCGCCCTTAAACCGGTCAAAACGAATGCCCAGCGATCCGAGGTACCTGCCGTAGCGTCCGCCGGAGACAATAATGGTCCGGCCGATGATGATCGGCGTTTTCAAGACCGTGTGCGTATGTCCGCTGACGATAACGTCTATTTGCGGAACCGCCCGGGCCAGAATTTCATCTTCCGATTTCTTCGCATCGGCCGACGTTCCGCTGTGGGAAAGGCAAATGACCAGATCAGCCTTTTCCCGGTTCTTCAAGATCGCAACGGTCTTTTTGCTTGCTTCCACCGGATCGGCAAACATCACCGGTTTGGCGAAAGGAGCATCGTCGGCCGCGTCTTTTCCCATGATGCCGAACAGGCCGATGCGTAAACCGTTTCTTTCAAGAACCATGTAATCCCGGACCGGATAATCGTTCAGTGCCTGCTTCAGCGTTTTATCGCCTGGATGGTCACCGTTCACAATAAGATTGGAGGCAACAATCTGCGGCAGTATTTGCGATTTGGAACGCGCCGCTGTCAGCATCTTTGCCAGGCCCTCGGGATGAAAGTCGAAATCATGATTTCCAAGCGTCGTTGCGGCATAGCCCATTTTCCCCATCAGTCTCAGTTCGAAAGCTTCGGTCATGAACGCGGTATGAAAAAGAGTGCCCATCGAAAAATCGCCGGCATCGACCAGCAAGGTTTTAGCGGGATGCAGGCGCCTCTGCTCGTTGATCATACAGGCAAGTCTGGCATATCCCCCCTGCACTGTCTGTCGTCCGTCTTCCGTTAAAACGCGATGCGGCAGAAAGTAAGAATGTAAATCGTTGGTAAACAGAAGCATCAGATCGATTTCCGTTTGATTCCCGGAGGCGTTCCGTGCAGATTCTTCCGCAGCAACCGGATTGAAAATTCCGGCAACCGGTAACAAACCGAATAAAACGAGCAGCAGAAAAAATTGAAGGAAAATTTTTTTCATCCTGTGTCTTTTACGCTCCGGCAACTTTTTTATGTTCTGTATGGTGATGTATCACAAAATCAAGAAATAATGGACTCCAATCATCATGGTCCGAAGCACCATAAATCGTTCTTTATTTTTTCCGTTGAATGAAGTAGATTGCAGTAAAATTCTTCACGCACATTGACCGTAAGAAAATATGCCCGTACGTACATATCATCTGATCTTGCTGGCAACCGTCTTGATCGTCTGGATCTGGTCGGCCATAAAACCGCAAGACACCTATCTGACATGGTTTCTGGAAACCCTGCCTTTCATGATGGCCTTGCCGATCATACTCTTGACATACAAGAAATTCAGACTGACGGATTTAACCTATACGCTAATCGCCCTCCACGCGATGATCCTGATGCTCGGCGCCCATTATTCGTACGCCAAAGTACCGCTGGGCCTCTGGATGGAAGAATGGTTCGGCTGGACGCGGAATAATTACGACAAAATCGGGCATCTCATGCAGGGGTTCGGTCCGGCGATATACGCGCGTGAAATTATCGCCAGAACCTCACCGGTCCAAAAGGGAAAATGGCTGGCTTTTTTCTCCCTTGCCGTCCCCCTGGCCTTTTCCGCATTATATGAGATTCTGGAATGGGCCGCATCGCTCTCCAACCCCAACGACACGGAAGCTTTTCTGGGAACCCAGGGATATCTCTGGGATACCCAAACCGACATGTTTTTATGTCTGATCGGTTCGATGGCGTCGCTCCTCCTGTTAGCCACGTTGCATGACAAGCATCTTTTGAAAACGCAGGCACCGGGGATAAACAAAAAATAAACATTTTCCCGCAAGACAAATAAAAAAACCGAAAGGATGATTAAAATTAAGCTTGTTTGAGGAAACCACTCTGTGCTATGTCTTGCACAATAAAAATCATAAAAGCTCAAGAAAGACATTGAGACTGGCGATTTAGCAAATCCGGATACGTGTCCGCTTCAATGGGCATCGTCCTCACGATATACCCCATGGTTCTGTATATGGGCTGGAATGTTTTTACTGAAAATATGAGAAAGGGCTCAATTAAACAATGTCCGTAAATTATTTTATCGTTTATAATCCGCTGACCTATCAATTGATGGATCTGATGCCGGCCAATTCCATCACGCCGTTTGATGTGATTACCTATCTGTCCGGACAGAACTCGCACGAAGTGAATGCTGAAAATTATTTAAGATTCATCGATTTTCAGCCGGAAAAAAAGCGGGCAACCATGGTTGACGCCCTGGCCATCGAAATGTATGCAGGCATCTATATCCAGCATCAGCTGGCAAAACTGGCCCAGGATCATCTCGTAGTCATGGTGGACGGTAAGCGACGGAATTTTTCAGAAGTCATCAGACAGAAAAAGGCCCCTCCCCAGGCTGTTTTTATTTCCACCATCAGCTCCAGTTTTCCAGCCGCCGCTGCTGCGGCCATCGTGCTGAATCACGCAAAAATTCCTGTCATCATCGGCGGGATACATGTTTCCACCATGCCTGAAGATGCGGACACGTTCATCAGAAAATATGCGCCCTATCCCGAACTGATTTCCATTGTCAGGGGCGCGGGCGATTCGACGGTCCTCAAGACCATCCTGGATGATTTGAAAACGCATTCCCTGAAAAGGGACTATTCGGGAGAAACCCTGATTGAAAACGGGGTCTGGGGAAATTTTGACAACCTTGAGCCCCTGGAACCGCTGAAAATCAATCTGCTCAACAGACTGCCGGTGATCAAATACACCCCCCTGAAAGATTTCCGGATTAATCCTGTCGCACCATTCACCGGATGTATATTCTCCTGCAAGTTTTGCTCCATATCGACTCTGCCGCAGAGAAATAAAATCGTCCAGTTTCGGGACACGGACGACTTTGTTGAGGAGCTTCGTTCTTATCAGAAGGAAATCGTTGATTTTAAAAACCGGTACTATTTCTTCACGCCGGACAATCTGTTCTCCAATAAAAAAAATCTGATATCCTTCTTAAAGAAAATCATTGCCAGCGATCTGCGCATTAACTACGCGGTTCAAATCTCCATTGAAGTTGCCGACGACGAAGAATTACTAAAACTGATCAGAGCATCAGGAGGCACCCATTTCTTCATCGGTCTGGAATCCCTCGATATACGCAATTTGAAGCATATCAATAAGCATATTGTTAAAGATATCGAAAAAAGCGGCATGTCGGTAAAAAAATATTACGCATCCAAAATCAGGAAGATTCATGCTCATGGCATTTCCGTTCACGGATCTTTTATTGTGGGCCTGCCCTATGACTATTTTAATTCTCCAACCGACAACACCGGCGTTGACATTACAAAATTCTGTATCCGAAACCGAATCGGAGCGCAGCCCAGCACCATCGTTGACTTGCCCGGCTCGGTCTTTTTCCATGAAAGCCAGGAGAATAATACGTTCATTTACGGCAAAAAAGGCACGATGGATTATTTTCTCTCCCTTTCCGTTGCCGATCTGGCCGAAACCAACAAAATTCCGCCCGATTCGCTGCACCAAAGTCCGCTGATTATTGCGTCCATGGTCTATGAAATATCGAAAATAGTCGGCGCACCGGTGAGGGCAACGTTCAACTCGTCCATCATTTTTTTCCGGTCTCTGTTGCACCCCACAAATAAAGGGCAGGGATTGCATTTCTGGCAAAGGTTCATAGACGCCGTCTGTTCGGCTGTATCCCAGACCGCCGTTGCCCTGTATAAGGAGCAGGGCGAGTCTCTTGTACGGTCGAAGCACGGTGTAAGAGGCATTATGGAACGGCTTTATGACACGGAAAAAAATCCTGAAATACGGAAAATGTTTAAAAACTACATCCCGCAATTCACCGAATACGGAACATCGGGAAAAACATAAAAAAGGCAGCGGCAGTAATGTTTTCCGGAACAGACCATACATCCTGGTTGATTTTATGCGGCAGGAGCCATCATGTCCAGACGGCTTAAAGGATTTCTCTTCATTCTTTGTTTTCTGCTGATTTCTTTTTTGGTCGCCGAATTGTTTTTCCGGTATCTTTATCCTAAAATTGCCCCTTTTGACGACAGGATCGATGTCCGTTATGCAAATCCCTACACGATGTTCAGTCGATTCGCATACGGCAGCCAAGAATCGGCCAAAACGCGGGGAGAATTCAGAATATTTATGCTCGGCGGTTCGACGGTCGAATACGGCAATCCGCCGTTGCCCGTCTATGTCGAACAGGAACTGAAGCGCCGCGGATTCGAGAACGTGCGCGTCTTCAACTACGGCGTCATATCGCAGAATTCCGGCCAGGAACTGGCTCACCTTGTCTTTCACGTGTTGGACTCGGAACCGGACATGGTGGTGTTCTACGACGGCGGCAACGATATTATGGACCCTCTGCTTTACGATCCCCGGCCCGGCTATCCCTTTAACTTCCTTGCTTATGAAAACAATGTTCTATTTCAGGCAACAGGAGATTACCCCTGGCCCGCGCTGCTCGCATACGGCAGCGAAATGCTCCGGCACGTGTTCCGCAATTATTTTTTTGAAAAATTCGGCAATTTTTCCAACCTGAGACTTTCGGCACAACACGGAGAATATGCCTGGTCGGAAAAAATAGCCGGAATTTATGCCGGCAATCTGGCAAAAGCGGGACAAATCTGCCGCGCCTACCATGTTGAATATGTTGCCTTTCTGCAACCCATAATCTTCTATAAACGTTTCGCCGTTTCCGATACGGAAAAAAATATTTTAAAAGGATGGCCGCCGGAAGAAGCGGGCATTGTCCGTCCATATACGAACGACGTCCGGAAAAGAATTCTCCGCAACATCCGGGAAGAGCAAAAACGGTTTCCCTTTGAATTTCATGATCTCAGTGACATATTCTGCAATTCCCGGGATGCTGTCTTCACCGATTACATCCACGTCAATGATACCTCCAATAAAAAAATTGCGCTGGCTATCTGTGACCGGCTGATGGACAACATAAAAAACAGCCATCCATGAATAATAAGACCTGACACTAATATCTTCCGGAGGTAATATCATGAAATATCTCATCATAACCGGGGCCGTATTAATTCTGCTGGCGATAACGACCGGCTGGTTCATTATCGCGGGCAAATACCTATCTCTGACCGTCATGAAGAAAATCATCCGCGACGAAGAAAAGCTTATCAAGGCTCACGTTGATTATGTGATAATGGGCATCCTCCTGCTCGTGCTTTTTGCCACCGGCATTAACCTGCCTCTCGTTGTCGCTGTATTGGCATGTGCGGGGGCGCTGGCCAATCCGTCACTTTTTCTGTTTCTTGCCGTGAAACCGAACGTCAATAAAAAAGCCGGAAGCTTTTTCGGTATCGTCAGCACGTTGGTATTTTTAATCACAACCGCGGGAATCGGCGGAGCCGCTTTGCTTCTGATTCAGGAACTGATACAATAACCCGAAACTCTAAGACAGACACGGCTGACGACCGGTGCAAAATGGTCGTCGCCTTCTGAAATGATGAAAGAAAACAACGTCCTGAAAGATAAAATCGCTCTTTTCCCGCGCAGCCCCGGCGTCTACCTTATGAAGGATCCGGCCGGGAAAATTATCTATATCGGCAAAGCAAATCATTTAAAAAGCCGTGTGGCGTCTTATTTCACGGGGAAAGACAGCCGTCCGATGACGCCCTTTCTAATGGCGCGCGTTTATGACATCGAATTCATCAACACCGCAACGGCTAAAGAAGCTCTGATTCTTGAGAACAATTTAATCAAGCGCCACCGCCCGCGTTACAACGTTACGCTGCGCGACGATAAAACCTATTATTACCTGTCGCTGGATCCGACGGATAAATTTCCCCGTCTGCAACTGGTGCGCAAACGATTACATAACGCTGCGCTTTATTTCGGTCCTTACCCTTCCGGACTGGCGGCCAAAGAAACCCTGCGTTTCGTCCAGCAGATATTTCCTTTGCGTTCCTGCCGCAACAGGGATTTTAAGCTTCGCCCGAGGCCCTGCCTGGAATACCAGATCGGCCGGTGTCTTGCCCCTTGCAGCGGACGAATCAACGAGGAGGCCTACCGGAAACTGGCCGACAACGCCGTATCGTTTCTGCGGGGACGAAGCCGGGAGCTGATTACCGAACTGAAAAAACAGATGAACGACGCGTCAGAAGAGTTGCATTACGAAGAAGCCGCCCGTCTGCGCGACCGGATAGCCGCGCTGGAACACGCGCTGGAAAAACAAAACGTTGAACGGGGAGAAGAAAAGGATCAGGACGTCTTCGGTTTTTTCAGCCGACATCATCATTACCAGGTCTGTGTTTTATTCGTCCGAGAGGGAAAACTGCTGGGCAGCAAATCATTCGCTCCGATCAGGTTGAAAATCGATGCCAGCGAAATTGTCTCCTCATGTTTGACGCAGTATTATGACGGTGACGTCACGTTGCCCGACGAAATCATCATGCCCTGCCATTTGCCGGATGAAGGCGTCATCGCCGAATGGCTGAGTGAAAAGAAAAATAAAAAAATGATCCTGACGGTGCCCTCGATCGGAGCAAAAAACGCCCTGCTTCAGCTGGCCAACGACAATGCGCGCAACCTCTGGGAATCCACTTATAAGAAGCGGGAAGAAAAAGAATTCGCCCTGCAAATACTGCAGGAAAAATTATCACTCGCCGGATTGCCGCGACGTATTGAATGTTATGATATTTCCAATATCGGGGGCACATACGCCGTCGGTTCCATGGCGGTTCTTCGGGACGGTGACCCCGACAAAAACAGTTACCGGCGTTACCGGGTCACGGCGCCGGCGGAACCGGACGATTATAAAATGATGCAGGAAGTGCTTTCCCGACGGTTTTCCAGCGGTGAACACCTGCCTGACCTGGTTGTTGTCGACGGCGGGAAAGGGCAACTCAACGTCGCGCTTTCGGTGCTGAAAGATCTGAAGATCAGGACGGATGTCATCGGCCTGGCAAAAGAAAAATGCCGGCGCTGTACCGTCCGCGCGGGACAAAAGACAACCCGGACGTGGGAGGATCGCGTCTACCTGCCGGGACGCAAAGATGCCCTCTATTTATCCGCCTGGCCGCAGGCGTTGCGCATTCTTCAACTGGTGCGGGATGAGGCCCATCGTTTCGCATTACGTTACCATCATCAGATCAAACATAAAGGCGATTTGCATTCCGTACTTGATGACATCGCCGACATCGGTGCAAAACGCCGCAAAATTTTACTGAGCCATTTCGGCTCTGCCGGAAAAATAAAAGATGCAACGAAGGAAGAATTGCAAAACGTCCCGGGAATTGGTAAGGTTTTGGCAGAAAAAATCTTTAACGCTCTGAAAATAATTCAGAATGAATGATGGACCGTCATGGGCTTCATAACAATATTCTTGATTGCGACAGGACTGGGACTGGACGCATTTTCCGTCGCGATCGGTATCGGCGCCGCCCATCAGAAAAGATCATGGATCCCGGTGTTGCGGCTCGCGATTGCTTTCGGATTCTTTCAGTTTATCATGCCCATCATCGGCTGGATGGCCGGTCTGACCGTTGTGGAGGTTATCGCCTCCTTCGATCACTGGATTGCATTCGGACTTCTGGCGCTGATCGGGGGGAAAATGATCCTGGAAGGTTGCGGAAAAGGCATTGACGAAACACAATCGGATCGGACAACCGGCTGGCCGCTGCTGATGCTCTCCATTGCGACCAGCATCGACGCTCTGGCGGTGGGTTTCAGTTTTTCCGTCTTGAAACATCCGATTTTGTTCCCTGCCGTCGTCATCGGCGTCGTCTGTTTCGTCATGACGGCTACCGGCATGATTTTTGGCAAGGCGCTGGCGAAATTATTCGGCCGGAAAGTGGAAATCTTCGGCGGAATTGTTTTAATTGTGATTGGCGTAAAAATTCTATTTGACCATTTGATGTGATGTTATGAAAAAAAATATTTTGATCCGGAATGTCTGCCGGGGCTTTATTTTCCTGTTCGTTGTTATTCCTCTTCTTTCCTGCTCCACGTTTACTGCCGCAAGATACGATGCGGACGTCTCGCCGGGTCATTGCCTGCCGGTTTTTCCCGACAGGGATGGCTGGTACGGCGGCGACGGCGCCTACTCCATTAAACTGGACAAGGATCGGACACTCTGGGTTTTCGGAGATACGTTTGTCGGCTGCCCGGGATGCAGACGAGACCGCATTGATATGGACATTGTCCTGGGCACCACCGTTGCGATTTCCTCCTGCCCGGAAAATCGCGGATTTGAGATCACCTATTATCTGCAACACAGCGGCGGTAAATATGTGTCATCGTTCGGCAAGAATGAATGGCTCTGGCCGCAGGATCCGTTTATGGTTAACCGCGTTTTATATATTCCGCTGATATCGATTGTTCCGGGAGACAAAGAAGATGAGGTATTCAATTTCAAAGTCGCCGGTCACAAATTCGTCCGGGTAAAAGATTTTTCCGCGACCGATCCCCGCAATTGGAATTATGATTACGTCGATTTGACGCACGCGCTGCCTCCGGAAATTGCCGCCTTTGCCGCCACATCCGTTGTGCATGATCGCTATGTTTTTTTCTACCCTTTCTATGTTCACGTCAAAAACGATTTGAATGTCTTCGGAAATATTCTGGCCCGCATTCCTGTCGACAGAATCGATCGTCCTGCCGGGGCGATAGAATATTACACCAAGGAAGGAACCTGGGAAAACCGGCTGAGCCCGGAAAAAGTTAAAATCGTTCTCGACGCCAGTGTCTCGGAATTGAGCGTCCGCTACCATGAAGATGATCAAAAGTGGATCGCCGTTTATTTAAGCATCCAAAATAAAGGGGACCGGTTGCTGTATCAGACCTCCGACAAACTGGAAGGTCCGTGGAGTGAAGCGAAACCTCTGGGCGCTCCCGTCCCGGAAGTGGATCCCCGAAGCGCTCTGTACGATAAAGGAAATTTTTGTTACGCGGGAAAAGAACACATCGGATTTTCCAGGGGGAAATATCTTGTGGTGACTTACGTCTGTAATTCATCAGAAGATATGGAGAAGCAGGACAGCTTTATCCGCCGCAATATGTTTCTCTATCGCCCGGTCGTTAGAGAAATCGGTTATTGATTGATTAAACACCCAACCATTTGACGAAATTATAAGCCGCGATTCCACCGATATACGACACCAGCAGCATCATGACAATAGCAGTATAAAACCATTTATTATTGTTCATTTCTTTTTTCAAAACGGCAATTGTGGCGGCACAGGGGATGAAAAGCATCATGACCACAAGAAACGCCGCAGCCGATTCCGGACTCATAATGGCCGGCAACATATTGGACAGACCGTCTCTGCCCACGGAATAAAGCACGCCCAGAGTCGCCACGACATTTTCTTTCGCCACCAGACCGGTCAAAAGAGCGGTAATCATTTTCCAGTCCAGTCCCAGTGGAATGCCCAATGGCTGAAGCAGTCTGCCGAAGGAGGCCAGCAGACTTTCTTCGACGTTTCCATTCGGAAAATACGAAAGCATCCAGACAATCAGCGAAACAGCAAGAATCACCGTTCCGGCTTTCCGGATAAATGAAAGTATTCTTGTCCAAACCACCATCATAATGGTTTTGGCATCCGGGGTGTGATAAATGGGTAGCTCCATGATGAATGGCGCATCCTGCTTCCAGAGCGTTTTATTGACAAAAACGCCGGCAATGCCCAGCACGGCGATGTTCAGGGCCACAAGACTCCACGCAACGAAGGCGCCGTTTTGACCGAAAATGGCCGCTGATACCAGCGTCAGCACGGCCAGTCGCGCGGTACAGGGAACGAAAGGAATCAGAAGCAGCGTGATCATTCTGGCTTTTTTTGTCTCAATGATACGGGCGCCCAAAACAGCAGGCACATTGCAGCCGAATCCCAGACACATCGGAATAAAACTTTTCCCGTGCAATCCGACAAGGTGCATGATTTTGTCCATCACAAACGCAGCGCGCGCCATGTAGCCGACATCCTCCAGAAAAGCCATGATGGCAAAAAATATCAGAAGCACCGGCAGAAACGTCAGCACCGAGCCGACGCCGCCGATAACGCCATTGAGCAGCAATCCGCTCAACCACGAAGGCCAAACGGTCGTGAGGGGTTCGGCAAATCCGATAAATTGCTGAATACGGTCGCTGAGCCATTCCTGAAGCGGGACACCCACACTGTAGGTCAGGAAGAAAACCAGGGCCATCACTGCCAGCAGGATGGGAATTCCGAAAACCGGACGGGTCAGGACATGATCGATTCTGTCGGTCAACACGACCTGTCCCATTTTAAAACGGGAAACGACGGAACGGGTGATTTCTTCAATCCAATCGTAGCGGCCGTTGACCACAGCATGCAGAGCGTCTTCATGCTTGATGAGCAGTTTTTCAATTTGATCGCGCGCGATGGTCTGAACCTGCTGTTCGACAAGTTGGGTAACTTCCGGGTCGCCTTCCATCAATTTCACCGCCACCCATTCGGGTGTGTAAGGATCATGGATATAGGGTCTGACCAGCGTCAGGATTTGCTGATAGATCAACTGATGATCGGTGGATACTTCCGGCTTTACCGGTTGAAATTTGTATTCACTGGACGCAATCGAGGAGATATGAGAAACAAGTTCCCTGATGCCGCTGTTGCGTTTGGCCACCATGGGAATCACCGGTACGCCCAGAGAATCTTCCAGTGCCCGGATGTTGATTTCAATATCCTGATCGGCAGCAACATCAAGCATATTGAGGACCACGATGACCGGCCGATTGAGCAACAGCACTTCGGCCAGAAGATAAAGACCCCGCTCCAGAGCCGTTGCGTTCAAGACCAGCACAACCAGCCCGGGTTGCTCCTTGATGATGAAATCACGCGTAATTCTTTCTTCTTCGGAAAATGCCGTCAGACTGTAAGTCCCGGGCAAATCAACAATTCTGATCAAAACGCTGTCGGCACGATGGGTCCCTTCTTTTTTTTCAACCGTTTTTCCCGGCCAGTTGCCGACATGCTGGGATAAACCGGTCAGAATATTGAATACGGTTGACTTGCCGACATTGGGTTGGCCGACAAGCGCCACGGAAATTTCCTTTTCGATGGGCGGCATACATACATCGGCCTCCGGAGCGACCTTGGAAACTGTGATTTTTGAAGCTTCACCCCGTCCCAGCGCGATACGGGTATTGGCAACCTGAAGCACAATCAGGCCGCCGCTGATCTGCGCAATGCGGAACCTGGCGTTGGAGACGATCCCCATGCCGGCAAAGCGGCTGGTAATGGCCGACCCGCCTTCGATGGCATGAATCACTCCCTGATCGCCTTCCTGCAGTGATGTTATATTAACCGATTCGCTCATCGCTGTCTTTTTTTCCAATTAGATAATTCCGACACGGTATTTCTTCAGCAAAAACTCCGGACCGTAGGAACTTTTGGTCCGGCGCAAATTCTTATTACCCATATCCTCTTCCAGATTGAGATACTTGTATGCAGACTCCAGTCTTTTGGCCGTATCATTAAACATATATTCGTAAATGCCGTGGTACCGTTTCGATGCTTTGGCGAAATGCAGACAGAACGTATCCCCCGCCAGCGCTTCGCCGATGATAAAACCGGCCGGTTTGCCGGCAATGTAGTATATTATTCCCCAGAGCGCAAGGCCGGAAAAATTTTGCAGGGCTTCGCTGCATTGGACGAAGTCCGTTTTGTCGGATGCCGTGCGGGAATCCTCCTGCCATTGGTGAAGAACAATCATCGCATCGTTGCAGTTATGGCTGGACAGGGTCACGCCATCGGGAATATACGATGCCAGAAATTGTTTTAAATGGTTGCGGTGGCGCAAGTATTGTTTTCCCTTAAACCCGGCCATGTTTTCGGTAAGGTACAGATAGTCGGATTCGCTTTCGTCATAACTGACGCTGAATTTGTCTTTTGGAAAATAAACAAGCCACTCCTCGGGAATGGGAAAGAAAAAATTTCTTGCTCCAAGAATTTCAGCAAATGTTTTGACGTCACACCCGCGCGGATCATTCAACGGCATGACATAATTTTGATTCTGCTTATTCCAGCCGGAAACGAACAAACCGCATTCTTTGGTCACGAACTCGTAATGACTAATGTTGCGAAAAAGATAGACATTGGCAAATGTATAATCGGAAATCCGCAGATTCATTTTTTTGAAACGCTCCGCCAGGCCATCCCGGTGTTTCAAATCAATGATTTCAATGTGTTCCATGTCGATACGTTATCATTCCTTTCCTTCGTCCGCTCAAAGTGCCAGGTTGCTATGGTTATCTTGGAGCCAGCGACGCTGTTCTCTGAACGACGGCATAACCGCCTCTACCTTTTGCCAGAATGTCGACGAATGATTTTTTTCCCGGATGTGCACCAATTCATGGACAATCACGTAATCCACGACATCCGGCGGCGCCATGATCAGGCGATAACTGAAAGAAAGGCTGTTATCTTCCGAACAGGACCCCCAACGGCTTCCGGCGGATGTGATTCTGATTCTTTCATAAGGCAGTTTAAGCATCCCGCTGAAAAAATCAACACGACGACGAATCATCTCGTCCGCTTTCTTTGAATACCATGCAACAAAACATTGTTTTCTTAACACTTTATCGCTGCGGCAATTAAGATAAAAACGATGATTCCGGAAAGCAATCCCTTCCTTCTCAAAAGGTTCAAAGAAGACTTCCAGCGGATAGAGCTGTCCGAGATAAAAAAATTGCTCGCCGGTTTCATATTTTTTCTCTTTGGCGTGAGCGGCCTCCTGCTTCTGTCGCGCCAGTATTTTAGCCACCCAGCCTTGTTTTTCCTCCACAAAACGTCTGATGTCATCGGCGGGTGTAAAAGAAGGAGCGGATACAACGATTTTCGCGTCATCGCAAACCTGAAGCGACATGGTTTTTTGTCTTTTTCTGCTTCGCCTGACCGTGTAGGAAATGTTCATCAAACCCCGTTACTTTCCGCCGACATGATCGATGCGCGGTATGTGTAAGTATCATAATTTAAATTCGAAAGCGAGTATGGAAAATGAAAAAGAGCGCTTTTCCCCGTTCAAAATTTGTGTTAGATATGCGGCAAATCTTACAGGTGATGAAAATGGGAAAAATGACCCAATGCCCCTGGGGCAGTTTTGAAGTCTTATCGGAGACCGCCGGCCATAAAGTCAAACGCATTATTGTAGAACCGGGAGGGGGTCTGAGTCTACAGCTTCATCATTTTCGTTCCGAACACTGGTTTGTTGTTGCCGGCACCGGAGACGTAACCGTTGGAGACAAGATCATATCGCTGAGCGCCGGCGGATCGGTGGATATCCCGGCAAAGGTTAAACACCGCGTCCTGAACCATGCAGACGGTCATCTGGTCATTATTGAGGTCCAAACGGGAGCACGCTGTGATGATGGCGATATAGAACGTTTTGAAGATCTGTATGGAAGAATTTAACCGACAACCCATTGCCGGTATTTTTTATCGTCATCCCTTCGGCAAACATCCCCGATAAATCACCGTCTCGACGGGGCCGTCTGATCATGCATCCGTGTCTGATACCCCTGATCAAAAGCATGGAGAAAAGAATCGCCGTAGCGCTTTATTTTCTTGCGTAATTTTTCAACGTGCTTCCTGTGCTTGTAAAATCTTTTTTCCGAGACCGACCTGATTTCATCCAGATCGCAGAGAATAAAATCCCAATGCGTCGTCTGGTTGACCGCGATCAGATTCCGGTACAATTCTTTAAAAAGAATTTCCCTGGATTGAAGTTCGGCGACATACGAGCCGAGATTGACGGCCAGAAGCCTGAATTCATCATTGTCCCGGCTGTCCGCCATGAGGGTCTCAATTGTTTTGTTGCCGGACGCCCCCTTGCTGACAGCGATGACCTCATCGGGAATCCAGCGGCCCCTCTTCATAACATAGAACAAAGGCTTAACGGCTTCGATGTTTTTTTGATGCAGCTGATAAAAAGCATTGAAGTTTTTTCTGGCGAGGCACCGGCGCAAAACATTTCTCAGACGGATTTCCCGGGGCGCATCGGTCATCCGGTAATGTTTCAGATAAATATCGCTGCCGTCCTTTAAAAAATTTTTCCCCAGGTACGTATCCTTATAATCACTGACGAAAAACAGTGTAAAATTTTCATCTTTCTCAGGGCAGATAAAGCGGCTCACGATGGATTCGGCTTCTTGTCTGGAAATATATTCGCTATATCGTCCCGACCAGTTCTCATAACGCAGCGGGGAAGAGTGTTTATCCACACCCGGATATAGCGCATTATCCGTCATAAACCAGGAAAGCGTCGAGGATATTTCATTTTTGGCAAGGGACAAGGGGTTGGATTGATGAAGGCCACCGCACTCATTGTCGCATGCTATATTATGACCGGAGTTTCTTTTCATGAACTGTCCTTTTCAGAAAGATATTATCATGGGTTGCCGACAGCACGTTGCAATTTTGAATAGCTTATGGGGTTTTGTCTGGCGGACTATACGTAACGCGATGATGCCTGTCAAGAGGATAAAAGCGTCATGATCTTCTATAAGGTATAGATTCCGGCATGATAGTATCGTTTGAAATTCAATCGTTCATAAACTCTTTTCCCCATGGGCGTCGCCTGTAAGACAACATGCTTAAATCCGCTTTCCCGCGCCAATTGCATCGCGGCCTGCGTGACGCTCAAGCCGCATCCCCTGTTTCTGTAAGAGGGGAGCGTTGATACATAGTATATCCCCGCCGTGCGTTGATCCTTAAAAAGCAGGGACGTCGCCACAGGTTTCCCTTGAATACAACCCAGAATAAACCTCTGTGGAAACTGATCTCCTGTTTCAAAAGAAGAAACAAAGGCCCCGAATGGGTCTCTCGCGTGCCGCGGCATCTCAAAACCATGAAAAGCAACGTCCTCCCACACGGCCAGATCCTCCCGGCTGCGGACATGATATATTTCCATGTCACCGGTCGCGTACGGCTCCGGAAATGATTCGTTTAAATCAGCCGCCATACAGCAGACATTGGCATATAAACGAAATCCTGCGTTCTGCAGTATTGCGGATGTGGCCGCGGATTGTCCGCATGGATAGACCCACCACCAGAAACGCAAATTATTTTTTTTGTAATCTTCCCTGATTTCGGAAACGATTGCCGTATCCGGGGCCGCCAGCGGGGTTTCATTCCATGCCCAATTCATATCGGAAACAGCCACACCGGTATTCATCCACCAGACGGATTCTTTTCTCTTCAACGATGCATTAAGGTTTCCCCAGTAGCGACCGACAGAAAAGAAATTTTTTTCAATGTTGTCCGCTTTAATAAGTATCGTCCCCTTTGCGCCAAGAAAATAAAACTCCCGCAGAGAATATAAGCAAGTCATTTCCCCTGTCAACGAGAAAAAAATCTCACCCGGATGCAGGATTTTCAAATACAGAAAACAACCGTCGGCTCGGATGAACCTTATGACAAAAATTGTTTTTTATGACTTTTTTTCAGAAAAACATTGACATATGTATTGAATTTCCTTATAGTCTCGCTGCCGGAAAACGAATCTTCACGTGCGAATATTTCAGAAAAGAATCTTCTTTCCCGTAAATACGCATGAGCAAGAACTCTAGTTCATTGTTGAATCAACAAAATCATTTTTAAACCGACTTCAACATCAGGCGATCCTATGCAAAAGGTCAAGAAAAAAGAACCGACCGCGCTGGAGACATTAAAAGATCTGATCAGCCGCAACCGGGAATTCGACATCATCGATCTTTTCTCCGATATGCATCCGGCCGACATCGCTGATTTGATCGACGAACTGGAAGAAGAAGACCGCTTACATCTTTTCTCGCTGCTCGATGTGGACAAAGCGTCCGACGTTATTCTGGAATTATCCGATACATCCCGTGAGCAGCTTATCGAAGATCTTTCCAACGAAAAACTCACCGACATTATCGAAGAGATGGACTCGGACGACAAGGCGGATATCATCGCGGAGTTATCCGATGACCAGGCCAAGGCCGTTCTGGAAGCGATTGAACCGGAAGAGTCCCAGGAAGTTCAGGAACTGCTCAAATACGCCGACGATACCGCCGGCGGTATCATGCAGTCGGAACTGGTTTCCGTAAGAAAAGACGCGACCATCAACGATGCCTTTCAGGCCGTTGCCGACGCCAAAGATGAAATCGAAAATATTCATAACATTTTTGTCGTTGATGAAACCGATAAATTGATCGGAACCGTTCCTCTGCAAAGTATTATTACAACGAAACGCTTTACGCCGATTCTGGATATTATCGACGAGGATATTCCCAGTGTTCTCCACGACATGGATCAGGAAGAAGTGGCCCGTCTTTTCAAAAAATACGATCTGGTCTCTATCGGTGTTGTGGATAATCAACAGCGCCTTCTGGGTCGGATTACCATTGACGACGTTGTCGATGCCATCCAGGAAGAAACATCGGAAGATATTTACCGCATCGCCGGATTGGGTGAAGACGACACCGTTTTCAATAACACCACCGAATCAGTAAAAAAAAGACTCCCCTGGCTTTATTTGAATCTTATAACGGCTCTTGCCTCCGTGCTGGTCATCGGATTTTTTGAAGAAACGATCAAATTGATGGTGGCGCTGGTGTTCTTTATGCCGGTTGTAGCCGGATTGGGCGGCAACGCGGGCAGTCAGACCCTCACGCTTATCGTACGCGGGATGGCGCTTGGAGAAATTACCTTTGAGAACGCGAAGCGCGCCTTGTTCAGACAAATTGCCGTCGGCATTGCCAACGGCATCGCCGTAGGAATTGTCATAGGCATCATTGCATATTTCTGGAAAGGCATACCCATTCTGGGACTGATTCTCGGTCTGGCCATGATTATCAGTATTTTCACAGGGACCCTTGTGGGCGCGTTAATCCCCCTGGCGTTAAAGCGCCTCAAGCTGGATCCGGCCCTGGGATCGCACATTTTCCTGACAGCTTTTACAGACGCCTTCGGTTTTTTGACTTTCCTGGGACTGGCGACCATTTTTCTGAAAATCTTTCATTTATAACCGGCTTGGAGTCGACGAAGAAAACAATTTGAACCTCTTCCTTGACAGATATGAAACACACTAAACGGGAACCACTCTGTTTTTCCCCTGCCGCTTGCCTTCCTCAAGGGCGTCATCGGAACGCCTGACGCATGCGTCGATCTGTTCGTCGGCGCTCTGATAAATACTCAACCCGAATGTCATCGTCACGGCAAGTCCCTTGCCCTGATACTGAAAGCTGGTATTCTCAACCTTTTTTCTGATTCTTTCGGCAACGCGCTGTCCGCCTTCCAGATCGGTATCCACCAGCAGAATCAGAAACTCATCGTCTCCCCACCGCGAAGAACAATCGATTCCACGAACCTGATTCTTCAGGATGCGCCCGATCGTTTGCAGTACATAGTCACCGGCTTCGTGCCCTAACGTATCGTTGAGCATTTTAAAATTATCTATATCACCCATAATGAGCGTAAAAGTTTTTTCCAGACGCGAATGACGCTCCCGCTCATTTTCCATTTTTTCAAGAATATCCCTGCGGTTGGAAAGCCCGGTTAGCGGATCGTATCGGGAAGCATTTTGAAACTTATTCTCCTCATGCCGGATGTAGCGAATCAGCATCTGATGCGATGACTCGTAATAATAAAGCATAAACGTCAGGATCAGGTAAACAACACTGAAACGGGCAGCCACTGATGCCGGAAAGGGTTTTGATAGGATCATATGCTCCGGTAAATTCATCAGCAGGAGATTGATAAAGAAAAAGAATGCGGCAACGAACATACCCATTTTCCGGCCCAATATGGAAAAACATCCGGCGGGCAGGACGAGGGCCCAGAAGATCAGCGACATCTCCGTTCTGCCCAGAACAGTCGCCGCACAACACAAGAGAACAAAACCCGTGCTGATCATGCCGTACGCGATGCCGGGATTTTTTCCCTGACGGAGATAAAGCAGCATGATAAGGGAAAGGATAAAACCGATGACGTCCAAAACCACAAGGGGATTTTTTCCGCTGCTACAATGATAGATGCCGGAAACCGCCGTGGCGACGCTGATGATCATCAGCACAAACACCGCCGGTATCCGTCTGTGTTGTTCGTCGGGATCCATGGGTGACGGACTGCCCACCTTCATCACAAAACGGATGAAGCGGGAATCTGTTTTCAGTTCGGAAAAAATATTCTGCACGACGCTCCTTAATATGTCCGCACTTTAAAAAAGATATTTTGACCTGTCAACACCATTTTGTTTCAATGTGCAGACCAAGCATTTTGGGATTGTTATGCAATTTTTTTAAACGACAGTTTTCGTCAGTCACCGGCTCTGCCGGCAAGGGCGGCATATTTTGTCCAGCTTGAAATATCCCAGTCCGGATCCGAATGTCCGGCTTGCCCGGTTGCGGTTTTCAGACCGCATTTAACCGCAAAGTACTGATGCAGGGCCAGACAGCCGGTTAATTCCGGATGAAAGACCGTCACCAGAACGGAGTCATTTTCCGCTGCTGCTATGTAGTCGTCAATTTTCAAAAGTACGCGGACATCGGGTTGAGCAGCAAGTATTTTGGGCGCGCGGATGAACGTCAGCGGAACAGGATCGGCAGAAATACCCGGAATCAACGCTTCGCCGGCAAAACTGTCCAGTTGAGAACCGAAACTATTGCGTTCGACGGTGATGTCGATCAGTTTGAGGCAGGCGTCTTCGCCGACAACGTTTTGGGCCAGCAAGATCGCTCCGGCGCAGGTGCCCCAGATTTTCATTCCCCGGCGGTGCGCCGCCAGCAAAACATCCTTCATGCCGAAAATAGTCAGCAACCGGGAAAGACAGGAACTTTCCCCGCCGGGAATAATCAGGCCCGCCAGGTCTTTAAAATCTTCCGTCTGCTTTACTCTTTTACAGGCGACACCCAACCGCTCCAGATGCTCCAGATGCTCATGGACACCGCCCTGTAAATCAAGCACACCGATAACAGAAGGTTTATCGCTCACTAAACGCAGTGACATAAAGATTTACCAGCCGCGCCCGGCGAGAATCTGTTCCGGCGGAATCTGCGAAATTTCCAGGCCCGGCATGGCTTCTCCCAGATCCATGGACGCTTCCAGAACTTTTTGAGGATCATTGAAATAAGCGGTAGCCTTGACGATAGCCCGTGCCCGTCTGGCCGGATCGGCGGATTTGAAGATACCGGAGCCGACAAAAATGCCATCGCAGCCGAGTTGCATCATCAACGCGGCATCCGCCGGAGTAGCAATGCCTCCCGCGGCAAAATTCACCACCGGCAAACGGCTCAATTCCTTCACTTTGAGCGCGTGTTCGTACGGGATACCGTTGGTTTTGCAGAATCCTGTCACTTCTTCCACGGGCATCTGCACCAGTTGACCGATTTCCCGGTTCATGGCCCTCATGTGACGGACAGCTTCCACAACGTTGCCTGTCCCCGCCTCGCCTTTCGTACGGATCATGGCCGCGCCTTCAGCGATCCGGCGCAACGCTTCACCCAGATTACGCGCGCCGCAAACAAAGGGTATCGAAAATTTTGTCTTGTCAATATGGCATTCTTCATCCGCCGGGGTCAGCACTTCGCTTTCATCGATATAATCAATACGCAGCGCTTCCAGAATCTGCGCTTCGACAAAATGGCCGATACGGGCCTTGGCCATCACCGGAATGGATACGGCCCTTTTGATCGCCGCAATCATGGCAGGATCCGACATCCTGGCCACGCCGCCGTCTTTGCGGATATCGGCAGGCACACGCTCGAGAGCCATGACGGCTACCGCTCCCGCTTCTTCCGCGATTTTTGCCTGCTCAACATTGGTTACATCCATAATGACGCCGCCTTTGAGCATTTGCGCCAACTGGACATTTAATTCATACCTCTTTTTATCCACTTTATATCGCCTCCTAGCGTAAAACTATTACTATTATAATACTTCACAATACTGTTTCCTAGTGAAAAAAAGCAAAAATTACCAGAACAATCTTGTCTTGATTTGCTTTTCGCTCAAATAGTGCTTGATTTCAGCGATGGTATAGGTTCGATAATGCACCATGGAAGCAATCAGCGCCGCATCGGCTTTCCCTTTGGTCAGCACGTCTGCCAGATGTTCGGGTTTTCCCGCGCCTCCGGACGCGATAACCGGAATATGCACGTTTTCGGAGATCAGCCGGGTTAAATTCAATTCATAGCCCGTTTGCACCCCGTCGGCGTCGATGGAATTCAGACAGATTTCCCCGGCGCCGAGTTTCTCCGCTTCCGTTGCCCACCACAGCGCGTCAATTCCGGTATAAATCCGGCCGCCGTGAACAACGATTTCATACCCCGATGGAATGGCATCGGAAACGTCCACCTGTTTCACATCCATGCCCAGCACAACACACTGGCTGCCGAAAGCTTTTGCCCCCTGCGTAATGATTTGCGGATTTTCCACCGCGGCGGAATTCACGCTGACTTTTTCCGCTCCCGCATGGATCACATTCCGCATATCATCCAGATTACGGATTCCGCCTCCGACCGAGAAAGGAATGAAAATCGTTTCCGCCACCCGCCGCACCACATCGATCATGATGTTACGTTTATCCGATGACGCCGTAATATCGTAAAATACAATTTCGTCCGCGCCCTGTTCATAATACTCCCGCGCCACATCCACCGGATCGCCGATATCCACGTTGCCTTTAAATTTGATCCCCTTGGTGAGCTTACCGTCGCGCACATCAAGGCAGGGAATGATTCTCTTGCTGATCATGACGGCCTCCATGTGCAGAAATTCTTTAAAATCTGAAGGCCCGGGCGACCGCTTTTTTCCGGGTGAAACTGCATGGCCACAAGATTGTTCCTGGCAAGCACCGAACAAAACGTTATGCCGTATTCGGTGACGCCTAAAATCGCCGCTTCATCGGCAGGCGCCGGATAATAGGAATGCACAAAATAAAATTCAGCCTCCGGCGAAACATGATCAAACACCGGATGGCTGCGCAGCAGCCTGACGCTATTCCAGCCCATATGAGGAATTTTTAATAACTCACCATTGAACGCTAATGTTTCCGGGAAACGCCTGGTCGAACCGGCAACAAGACTCACGCACGGGGTGTCGTTTTCCTCGGAGTAATCCAGAATAATCTGCGTCCCCAGACAAATGCCCAGCAGAGGCTTGCCGGTTTTGATGTAATCTCGCAGCCAGACATCCAGTTTCTTTTGGCGCAGATAAGCCATGGCTTCGCCCGCCGCGCCGACACCGGGGAAAATCACCCGCGACGCCGCATCGAGCTTTTTCGCATCATCCGTGATGATGAATTCCTGCCCGATACTCTGCAGAGCGCGTGCAACGCTGGTAATATTTCCGGCGTTATAGTCGATAATCGCGATCATTGTTCATTCCTTACCAAATTTCTGGAATATGCCTTTAGCAATTTTTCTGTTCAATTTACAGTTAATTTTTATCATTTTATACATTAATCCCACACTGATACAATTTTGTTCCTGGTCAAATTATCTTGACACATTTCGGACGTCTTGCTATGTTTTTAGAACATCCAGACGCAAAAAAGATCAACGTACAGCAACATGTCAACCAACCATCGATATGTGGTTATGCCATGGACATGAAACGCGATTACTATGAGGACGTTGAGTTATTCCGAAGCGGCACGATTCTGACGTGGTCCATCGTATTACTGGTTTTTCTTTTTACCCTTCCCGTTTATTTACCGTCTTATAACATCTACCTCTTAAATATTATCATGGTTAACATCATTCTGGCGGTCGGCCTTAACATCCTTGTCGGCTACACCGGCCAGATATCGCTGGGACATGCCGGTTTTTTTGCCATCGGCGCCTATGGCACATCATTAATCATGATGAATTTCCACTTTCCGTTCTTCGCTGCAATCATTCTGGCCGCGTTGATTGCAGCCTTTTTCGGCTTTATAATCGGCCTTCCGGCGTTGAGGCTTGAAGGCCCCTATCTTGCGATTGCCACTCTGGGCTTCGGGTTGACCATTATGCACATCATCGGCCGGTGGGATTTCTTTGGCGGCAGGATGGGAATCACCGCCCCGCCGCTTGATATGGGTATTTCAGGGACATCGTTCAGTTACGTCATCCAGGGTGATGTAAAGATTTACTATCTGATATTGATGATGACTGTTTTGCTGGTCATCGGCGCGCGCAATCTGATGAAGACCAGGGTGGGCAGAGCGTTTATGTCCATCCGGGACGACGACATTGCAGCAGAAGTCATGGGCGTCAATCTGACGATTTATAAAACCCTGGCATTTGCCGTAAGCGCTTTTTACGCAGGCGTGGCGGGCGGCCTTTACGGTTTTGTTGTCGGCTTTTTCGATCCCTTTACGTTCAACCTGATTCTTTCCATCATCTTTCTGGTCATGATTACCGTCGGCGGCCTGGGATCGATTATGGGCGCTATCATGGGTGCCATGCTTATCACCTATCTCCAGTACGACTTATTGAAAAATGTGGAAAATCTGCCCTATCTGGGGGCACTTCTCACGACGGTATCAAAAAAATGGTTTACGGTGATCGGGCTGGCCAATTTCTCCAGCATTGCACTGGGACTCATCATGATCACGATCGTCATTTTTGAACCGCTGGGCATGTTCGGCATCTGGATCCGAATCAAAAAATACTGGAAGACCTGGCCTTTTTAAAAAAGCTGAAGGGAGTCCGTCATGTTTGAAATGCTGCTGATCGAGGGAATCGCCATCGGGGCCTGCTATGGTCTTTTCGGCGTCGCCGTCGCCATCATTTACAAAACATCGGACGTCATCAACTTCGCCCAGGGTGAAATGGGAATGGTTGCAACCTTTGTCGCCTATCATGTCTTGACGGTCTATAACGTGCCCTTCTGGCTCGCCTTTCCCGTTACGCTGATTTTTGCCATCCTGCTGGGCATGGCAATCGAGTTTTGTTTTCTGCGTCCGGCCAAAGATCCGACCGTGCTGGGGCTTCTGATTATTACGCTCGGCGCGGAAATGCTGCTTATGGGACTGGCCGGCTGGAAGTGGGGAGCGGAACAGAAAGATTTTCCCTTTCTGCTGTCCGTTACCAAGACACATGAAATGCTGCCCGGCATCTTTATTAACGAATGGACGATCGGTGTCTTTTCCCTGTCCATCATCATCATGATATCCCTGTTCTTATTTTTCCGTTATTCGAAGCTGGGCATCGCCATGCGCGCCACCCAGCAAAACGTCAACGCAGCCAAGATCATGGGCATCAAAGTGGAAAGAGTATTCTCCATTACCTGGGCGATGAGTTCGCTGATCGGTGCCGTCGCGGCCATGTTCTTCGCGGCGCGTTCCGTGCTGGATCCCAATTTTATGATGGAACCGTTTATGCGCGCTTTTGCCGCGGCCGTCCTGGGCGGTCTGACCAGCATTCCCGGTGTCGTCGTCGGCGGCCTGATTTTGGGTATTATCGAAAATTTCTTCGGTTACGCCTGGCCGGAATGGAAACCGATCGTCGCGTTTGTTGTTATCATCCTGATCATTACCGTCAGGCCGAGCGGACTGTTCGCGAAACATTATATCAAGAAAGTGTAACGTGAAGCATCGGAGCATTATCATGAGTAAAACCGTGAAAATCCTTATCCTGGCTTGCGCGGTGCTGGTTGTTTTCGGATTGGTTATCTGGGATGCGCCCCGAAACCGCCTCGAATTGTTTCTGGAAAAAAGCGTCATTGAAGAAACCGCCCGAAACTATCTGACTGCCGAAATGAAAAAAGATTCGCGGCAGGTCTATGCGCTTTTGGCGCCTTCATCGGATTATAAAAAGACACACACGTACGAAGAATATTTGAAAGACATCGCCGAAAATTCTTCCGCGGCATTGAACACCTGTAAAATTGTCAGAATTTACCATCTGCGGGATAACCACAACCGGCACAATTATCCCGCTGTGGACAAATTGGTTCAGGTGGAGGTGGAAGTGACGTTTGGACACGCAGGTCCGAACAGTATCTTTAATTACAGCTTCACGTTCCTGAAAGAAAAAGGGAAATGGTACAAGGGTTGATCCCCCAGACCATAACGGCATAAAGAGGTTAATCATTTATCTAAACTCATTAAAGCATGGAGGTCACTATGAAAAGATTCATCATTGCATTGACGATTGTCATCGCTGTTTTTATTGCTTCGCTTCTTGTTTTTGCCCAGGCCAAATCGGGCTTTGACAACAAGGAAATCCGTATCGCCCAGTGGGGGCCGCAGACGGGACCTGCCGCACCCTGGGGATCGGTCGCCAGAGGGAGCGGCCTTCTGTTTCAAATTGTCAACGATGAAGGCGGCATCCACGGACGTAAAATCAAATATTTCATCCGCGATGATCAGTACAACCCCGCCCAGACTAAAGCCGTGGTCAAGGAACTTGTCGAGCGTGAGGGAATTTTTGCTTTTGTGGGCGGCGTCGGTGCTGCCTGCGGAATGGCCGTGAAAGATTATCTGGCGCAGAATAAAATCATCTGGGTCAATCCGTCGACAGCCATTGACGAGTATGTGTTTCCCGTCAATCCGTACCTCTTTGCCATGTATACTCTCTATGATGATGAGGCCAGCATTCTGACCAAATATACGGTGGAAAAACTGAAAGCCAAAAAAATCGGATTCCTGTATCAGAACGACGCATATGGCAAGAGCGGCCTCAAGGGCTGCAAGGCTCGCCTGAATACGTATAAGATGAAACTTGTCGAAGAGATATCCGTTGAACCCGGCGAAAAAGATCTTTCCTCGCAGATGTTGAGACTGAAAAATTCCGGCGCGGAAGTGACTTTTCTGTGGGTCAATCCCACCTCTGCGGCAATCGCGCTGAAAACTGCCGCAACCATCGGATTTAAACCGCAATGGATTTCTTCCGACACGTTGATGGATTTTCCGCTGATGAACAAGATTACCGGTGGGTTGTGGGAAGGCGTCATCACCGGCGGAATCGGCCTGCCGACCGATGTGGATCATCCGCTGATGAATAAATATCGCGCGGCTGCCAAGAAATACGCACCTGAAGAGCGTTTCGGCGTTTTCTACACCGCCGGCATTATGTTTGCGGAACCGTTGGTGGATGCGCTCAAGCGGGTCGGCCCGAAACTGAGCACGGAAGCCCTGCTGCGAGAACTCAATAAAACAAAGAATTTCCAGGGATTGGGCGCCGTTGTAAACTGGAGCCCGACAGTGCATCAGGGTTGCGATTCCATTCAGATTCTGAAATGCGGTCCGAATTCCAGCTATATTATTCTTCAGGACTGGACATCTAACGAACTGGCAACGTGGAAGAAAAAGTAACATACCAATATCGCCGGAGGCGGGGGATGCCCTGCCTCCCACCAAATATTTTCGTTGCCAATAACGATCAGCAGGCTCGCAGTGTATGGCGCATTTTAAAGTGGAAAACCTGAACATCTCCTTCGGCGGCATCCGGGCTGTCAGCGATGTCAGCTTTGAGGTTGAGTACAATAAGATATTTTCGATCATCGGTCCCAACGGAAGCGGAAAAACAACGATTTTCAATATCATCAGCGGCATTTACAAACCTCATGCCGGGGAAGTTTTTCTGGATAATGAAAACCTTGTCGGCCTGCGTCCGGACACCATTGCCCGCAAAGGTGTGGCGCGCACGTTCCAGAACATACAGCTTTTCGGTAACGCCACTGTCATGGATAACCTGATGTTGGGACGCCACATCCATATGAAGACAGGAATCACGAGTGGCGCTTTCATGTGGGGGAAACGTTCTTTCGCCGCGAAAGAAGAGCTCAAACACCGGGAAATCGTGGAACACATTATCGACTTTCTTGATCTCCAGTCCCTGCGAGATCTTTTTGTTTCCAGCCTTCCCTACGGCAAACGCAAACTCGTGGAACTCGGACGAGCGCTGGCGTTGGAACCGAAAGTTCTGCTGCTGGACGAACCGTCCGCCGGCATGAACACGGAAGAAAAAGACGATCTGCGCATCTGGATCAAGGATATTCAGGAAGATTACAAAGTCACCATTCTGCTGATCGAGCATGACATGAATATGGTGATGGGCATTTCCGACAGGATTCTGGCGATCAACCAGGGCGTGAAAATCATCGAGGGAACGCCTCAGGACGTGCAAAAGAACCCCGAAGTCATTGCCGCGTATCTGGGAGAGGAGGAATAATGCTCTCGGTTAAAAATATCGAAACCTGGTACGACTTGATTCGGGCACTGCACGGCATTTCGTTCGAAATCAAAGAAGGCTCCATTGTGGCGCTTCTCGGCAGTAACGGAGCGGGCAAAACCACCACCCTCAAAACCATCATGCACCTTTTGGATGACGATCAGCCGGAAAAAGGATCTATTGAATTTCTGGGTAAAAGGATCGACCGAATGGACACGGAGGAAATTGTCCGGCTGGGTATCAGCTATGTGCCGGAAGGACGCGAGGTCTTTCCCGAGCTCACTGTGATGGAAAACATTCTCATGGGCGCCTATACGCGCAAAGACAGAAAAGGCATCCAGGATGACATTGACGGGATTCTCAAACAGTTTCCCATATTAAGCGAGCGCAAAAATCAGCAGGCCGGACATTTGAGCGGCGGCGAACAGCAGATGCTGGCTATCGGACGGGCGCTGATGAGCCGCCCGAAACTGCTCATGTTGGACGAACCGTCGCTGGGACTTTCGCCCTTATTGACCAAAGAGATTTTCAGTATCATTCAAAACATCAATCAGAAGGGCGTAACGATCTTTCTTGTGGAACAAAACGTAAACATGGCACTCAAATATTCGCATTACGCTTTTCTCATGGAAAACGGGCGCATTGTCCGTGCGGACAGACCGGAAATTTTAAGAGAAGACGACGACGTCAAAGAATTTTATCTGGGCATTGCCACGGAAACATCGGTCAAAGGCTTCAAACGTTATCGCCGCAAAGTGCGTTTCCGCTGAGGTATACATATGACTGAAAACGACATCAAAACTCTTCCTCAGGGGCTGAAATGGCTGGTCGACAAACAGCCGGACAGGGTTGCCATGCGCATGAAGGATTACGGCATCTGGCACGACATTAGCTGGAGACAGTATTATGAAAACGTGAAGAAAGTGGCGGTGGGATTGTACGCGCTGGGCGTCAAGCCCTTCGATCACGTGGCCATTGTCGGCGAGAATAAACCCGAGTGGCTTTTTTCGGCCATGGGGGTCATGTCGCTGGGCGGTATCTTTGTCGGCGTGTACACGACCAATCCTACGGCGGAATGCGAATATGTTGTCGGGCATTCCGAATCGGTGGTTTTTTTCTGCGAAGATGAAGAACAATTCGATAAGGCTCTGGCATTTCGCGAAAGAACACCGCGCCTGAAAAAAATAATCGTCTGGGATATGGAAGGCCTCAAGCATTTTGACGATCCCATGCTGATGAGTTTTGAAAAGCTTCTGGAGCTTGGGGAAAAGATCGATAAGGAAAGACCGGGTCTGTATGAAAAGATTGTTGCCGGACGAGAGAGCGAAGATACCGCTTCCATCATTTATACATCGGGGACAACCGGTCCGCCCAAGGGCGCGCAAATCTCCCATCAAAATTATTTATGGATTGCGCGTCAAAGCCAGAAAATTACCAAACTGAGCGTCGATGATGAAACCATTTCCTTTCTGCCGCTCAATCACGTCTATGAACAGATATTCGACTTGATGATGCATCTCACAACGGGGCATATCGTCAATTTTACCGAAAACACCGACACGGTCATGAACGACCTGCGCGATGTTTCTCCGACCCTCTTTCATGCGGTCCCGCGCATCTGGGAAAAGTATCATTCCGGTATTGTCCTGAAAATGGCCGATGCCACGTGGTTAAAACGCACTGTTTTTAATCTGGCCTTTAAGATCGGAACAACATACAACGGTTTCAAACTGGCCGGGAAACCGATCCCCTGGTATTTATTCCTTGGTTATCAATTGGCGTATTTCAGCGTTTTCTGGAAACTTAAACAACGCCTGGGATTTGACAAGGTGCGGCTGGGATTTTCCGGAGCGGCCCCCATCTCCCATGAGGTACTGAAATTCTTCCAGAGCATCGGCATTCCGATCCGTGAAGGTTACGGGCTGACGGAAACGACCGGCATTACGCACATGTCCGACGAGGAACATTTCAAAGTGGGAACCGTGGGTCGCGCACTGCCGGATTCCGAAGTGAAAATTGCCGAAGACGGTGAAATCCTGATCAAACACGGTGGAATTTTTCAGGGATACTTCAAGGAACCGGAAGCCACGGCGGAAGCGCTGGAAGGCGGATGGTTCCATACCGGCGACGTCGGCGAAATCGATGCGGAAGGTTATCTCAAAATCACCGATCGTAAGAAAGATTTGATTATCACCGCAGGCGGCAAAAATATCGCGCCGCAGTATATCGAAAATCTGTTGAAATTCTCGCCCTATATTACAGACGCGGTGGTTATCGGCGATCGGCGCAAGTACATCACCGCTTTAATTGTCATTGATGAAGAAAACGTCGTCAAATACGCACAGGACCATAAGATCCAATACACAACGTTTGCGAGCCTAACCCGTGCGGAGGAAGTGATCAGACTTATTTCCGACGAGGTGGAAAAGGCCAACAGGCAAATCGCGCGCGTGGAAAACATCCGCAAATTCCATTTGCTCGACAAGAAACTCTACACGGAAGACGGTGAAGTTACTCCGACCATGAAAGTAAAACGAAAATCCATCTCTGCGCAATACAAAGATATCATCGAAGCCATGTATACAGAAGACCCATAATACCGCTGCCGCGCTGTTTTCCGGTCATTCATCCTCTCTCTCTTGTTTTTTATCACCCGATATTCCAAAATCGTTCCTATCAGCCACCGTGCAAGATTTCCAGATCCAGTTAACGCGGTTGATATTTCTCTTTTTTTAAATTAAGGAACAGTGTTATGATACTTTCAACTTGTTATGAAATAAGTCGGCTATGAATTGTTCGGAGATTCCTATGATGAAAAAAATGTTTTTATCATCTCTCGTTGTTTTCATCGCAGCGTCCATTGTGTCATCACCTCCCGTTTGTTTTTCGGAGCAGCCCGACCCGAAAGTCTGGAAACATTTAAGCGATGATTTTTACTATAATAAAATAAATTTAATTCAATCGGCCGACAGCATATCTGTATGGACTTACAGAACCATTGCCGACGATGAAAGAAAATATTTGATTGAACATTTCAGAGAATCGGATCCCAAGAAATCAATCAAATACCAGAAACTCGATCACCAGACGATTTTGTTAAAAATGGATTGCAGAAACAAACAGAGTAAAATAGAAAAGCTGGTAAATTATGACGACAATGAAAGCGTCTTATATGAAGAAACATATAATAATAGCGAATGGACGGGCATCATCCCCGGAAGCAAGCCGGAAGAAATATACCATGACATTTGCGTAACGTCCGAGCGACAGGAGCAACTCCATGCATTAAAGATGAAATGCGAAAAAGATTGTGACGCATGGGTCAGGGTTGACGAAAAAAAATTTTTCAGAGATCCATTTACCCATCAGAGCCATTACAACACGAGACTGGATAAATGTTTCATTTTATTAAACTATACAAAAAAACCCTTAAAGGTTTTGAGAGAGATGAAGGGAAATAAAATATACGGGGCGGTCCGTTCCCAAAAAAACGGCAAAACGATTACGTGTAATGTGTTAGAAAAGACGTGCAAATCTGAAGCCGAATGGGATGCTCATGTAAAACCGTACATGGAAGAATAATGAAATGAACAATGCAATTTTGTGGATTATTATAATAATTTTTTCTGTGACATTTCTCTGGTGGATCTACAAGGACGGAAAGTTAAATGATTTAATGGCGAAGAAAATCAAAGACTTCAGGGCCGCCGAGATACTTACCATTCTATACTTAATTTTACTGATATTTTCATTGATCATCAGTTTGTTCCGTTTGATAAATTAGCGGCATGGACTTTTATTTTCATTTCAAGCCTCACCAACGGACACTCCTTCCTGTCGTTTTGGAATATTTGCCTCTTTAAAAGATCAAGAATTATGCTATGATGTCAATAAGACATTGCACAAACAACCATGCATAAACAAAAGGATTTCGGAACAATGGAAGAAAAAGAGCGAATGATAGATCGATTGTTTAATCCGATGTTGGATGCATTGGAAGATCACCCGTATTCAGGAATGCTTGTCATCGCTTTCGTCTGCATCTTGATTGTCGCCTTCTTCCCCCCGTCGTTAGTATTTATTTTGATTTTTATCGGTTATGGATTTTATCTGAATTCCAAACGGTCAAAAAAAGATAAGCCATAGCGCTTATTGAAGGGTTGAAGCGGTTCGAACTAAGGAAATATCAATCAAGTGATTCAGCGCGATTTGTCCGGTACTTTTTCCCCTGATAAGAATCACGCCGTATCAGTTCTTTATCGATTGAGTTTAACACGTCCAGTTTGTTCATTGCCCAGTCGGGTGCAAGGAAAATATCGCGGTAACCATCCGCGGTGAGGCGCTGAATCACGGTTTGCGGCGGCAGCACCTCCAGAACATCGGCCACCAGAGAAACATATTTTTCTTTGGTGATCATGTTGATGCGTCCTTTCTTGTACATTTCACCAAGAGCCGTTCCGTCCAGGGCCAGCAGGGAATGGATTTTGATGCCATGAATCGGCATGGCTGCAAGCGTTTTGGCCGTGGCCAGCACATCTTCGTCGCTTTCGCCCGGCAGACCGATGATGATGTGCACACAAATATTCAGGCCGTGTCCGGCCAGAGCATTTACAGCATCCTCAAATTGCTGAAAACTGTGACCGCGGTTGATCAACGTTAATGTTTTATCATGAACAGATTGCAGCCCCAGCTCGACCCAGACATGATACTTTTGCGCGTATCCGCTTAGCAACTCCACAACATGAGGGCCGATACAATCCGGCCTGGTGCCGATGGAAAGCCCGATAACGTCTTCCTGATTGAGCGCTTCATCATAGAGCGCGCGCAGTTTCTCCACCGGAGCATAAGTATTCGTAAATGTCTGAAAATAAGCGATGAACTTTCCGGCCTGTTTTGTATAATATTTTTTTCCGCTCGCAATCTGCTCGGTAACCGACGGCAACTCACCAGCCTGACGCAACTTTGAACCTCTGCCGTCACAATAGATACAGCCGCCCATGGCCACATGACCGTCACGGTTCGGACAGGTAAATCCTGCGTCAATTTGCAGCTTGTGCACGCTGCAGCCGAACAGATTGCGCCAGTAACTTTTCAGGTCGTAGTAGTTTTTGTTATTCTTCCAAAAATCCGGTTTGGGCAAAGCAACCTCTTTTTTATGTTGTTTTTTTACATTCTATGCCGTAAAAAACTTGTCATGAATAGAAAGTACCATCAATGGCGTCATACCGGCGAAGGCCGGTATCCAGAACTTAATGAAAATACTGGATACCGTTTTGCAACGGCATGACCTGTTCGTGTTTACTATTGATTTAAAACAAGAGCAAGTGTTTGATTGAAAGAATGACGAACTTAACAGACAATTATGATGTTGCGATTGTCGGCGGCGGACATGCCGGCTGCGAAGCGGCGCTGGCCTGCGCGCGCATGGGTTGCCGGACGATTCTGTTCAACATCAATCTGGATTCCATCGCGTTGATGTCCTGCAATCCGGCCATCGGGGGACTGGCCAAAGGTCAACTGGTCAAGGAAATTGACGCCCTCGGCGGCGAGATGGGCAAGATCACCGATAAAACCGCCGTGCATTTTCGCCTGCTCAATGCCTCCAAAGGTCCGGCGGTGCATTCCTCCCGCATGCAGTGCGACAAGCAACTCTACCGTCTGACGATGAAGGCCGTGGTCGAAAACCAACCTAACCTTTATGTCCGGCAGGCCATGATTGAAAAACTGGTGATTGAAGACGGAAAAGTCATAGGCGTGCTGGATCAGAGCGAGCATTTTTACGGAGCTAAAAAAATTATTATTACAACCGGCACCTTCTTAAACGGGCTGGTGCACGTCGGCCCTTCGCAAACTCCATCGGGACGCGCCGGTGAACTGGCGTCCATCGGATTGGCCAACCATCTTAAAGAGCTTGGCTTCGATATCGGCCGCATGAAAACGGGAACGCCGCCCAGGCTTCGCGCCTCTTCCATTGATTTTTCCCGCTTGGAACGGCAGGACAGCGATCCCGATCCCCGGCCCTTTTCCTTCACAACCGAAAAACTGCGCACCGAGCGGCTACCGTCGTATTTTTCCGCCACATCCGCTGAAACGCATCGCGTGATACGCGAAAACATTCAGCATTCTCCTTTATACTCCGGCATCATCAAAGGCGTGAGCGCCCGCTACTGCCCCTCACTGGAAGACAAGGTCATGCGCTTTGCCGAACGCCAGAGTCATCCGGTGGTGTTGGAACATGAAGGACTCGACACGCAGGAAGTTTACGCCAAAGGTCTGGGCAACTGTCTGCCACTGGAATTGCAGTATAAGATTGTGCGCAGCGTCAAAGGACTGGAACAGGCGCAAATCATGCGCCCGGCTTACGCCATCGAATACGATTTTGTTCAGCCGACACAGCTCAAACCCACGCTGGAAACAAAACTAGTTGATGGCCTGTATCTGGCCGGTCAGATCAACGGCACATCGGGTTATGAAGAGGCCGCGGCACAGGGTCTCTGGGCGGGAATCAACGCTGCCTGCGCCGTTCAGGGAGCCCCTGCTTTTCTATTGGATCGTTCCGAGGCCTACATGGCGGTGATGATCGATGATCTTGTTACCCGCGGCGTGGATGAACCTTACCGCATGTTTACCTCACGCGCCGAATACCGCCTGATTTTACGCGAAGACAATGCAACCATTCGCCTGATGGGCAAGGGTTGCGAACTGGGGTTAATTGACAAAACGCATTATCTGGAACTTCAGGATAAAATAAAAAAAATAGAGAATGGTATTGAGCAGCTCAAGGCATCGCCGGTCAAACCGACTGCGGAAACAAACGAAAAACTCGCAACACTCAATTCTCCGCCGTTGAGCAATCACACAACGCTCCACGGCCTTTTGAAACGACATGAATTGTCATACGACAACCTTTCCATTTTTCCCGGCTGGGAACCGGAACTGGATGCTTTTGTCAAACAGCAGATTGAAATCGAAACCAAATACGAAGGCTACATCAAGCGGCAGTTCGACGCCGTTAAGAAATTAAAAGATCAGGAAAAAAAGAAAATCCCGCCTGACTTTGACTACAACTCCGTGCCCGGCCTTTCCAACGAATTAAAATTAAAGCTCACCAAAATCGCCCCGCAGACGCTTGGCCAGATGGAGCGCATTCCGGGCATGACCGAAGGCGCGATTTCGGCAGTGTTGATTATGATGAAAAAACACGAACTCCAGGGCCGCTAAAAAACGTCCATCTGCGGCGTTGTGCTGCAAACTGCACCGCTCAACGTATGTTCATATACGCCTCGCGATACGATTCTTGCACGCCTTGCATCTGAGCATTTTTGAACAGCCCTAAAACATAGGATTTTTTCTTTTGAAAAATAAAAAGTTGTGTTATTTTTTAGCATCCACAATATCAAAATAAATGAAGTACGCATATTAATTGTTGTGTGCCGACAAAGACGGAGTGAGAAAGTTTGATCACATTTACACCAAACCGTGGGGGGAAATATTGAATAGAAAGACAGAACTTGAGGAAATTACACATACAGGAGGAAAGGTTAATTTTAACATCAAGATCGACGCTGATGGCCGGATCGCCTACAATGTTGGATTGACTCATTCAAGACCAACCCCTGCGGCATTGTTTGCTGTTTATGCCATTCCGCAAGGCGTTGCCGTTCATGACATTAAGATGGGTGGAATCGGCACTCCTTGGAATCCACCTCCGTTGCCGGACTGTTTTCCAGTATTTATCTCATCAGACAGCACAGGCATGTTTGGCCACCAATGCCCCTCATGTAATGGTTATTGGCGAGCAGGTCTTGGTGGCAAGATCTGTCCGTATTGTGCCTTTACGGCCGATGAGTACTACCATTTCCTTACTGATGCCCAACAACGATATGTTAGGCAATACTGTGAAGTACTTAGTAACGCTCTTGCTTCTGGTCAGTCTGGCGAACACATAATCGATATGGATTCGGTGGCTGAAGCGGCTGGTAAAGACTGCGAGAAGCCAGCTTTCTACTATGCAGAAGAACGTCAGCAAAACCTATTTACATGCAATGCCTGTGGTAAAGTTAATGACGTCCTTGGAACGTATGCTTACTGTAGCTCATGTGGAACAAGAAATGATTTGCAGGAGTTGGAAAAAAATATTCAGCAAATCAGAGATAGAATCAATGCTGGTGGTCCATATGAAACGTGTGTTAAAGAAACCGTCGCTATTTTCGACTCGTTCGCCGGCCACTACGCAAAGCAGCTCCTAACCAGAGTGCCATTAACTCCAGCCCGTAAAGCTTGGATAGAGAAATCCCACTTCCACAACATCGGGACAGTTTCCGAGATGTTTCGCAAAGTATTTGACATAGACGTTCTCAGTAGTATCGATAGCGAGGATGTATCTTTTGGTACTCTAATGTTTCATCGTAGGCACGTTTATGAGCACAAGGGTGGTGAAGCTGACGAAAAGTACATTACTGACAGTGGCGATAGCGTGCGCTTAAAACAGGCATTACGTGAAACTAAAGAAACCGCCCACCGTACTGCCAATTTCATCACGAAGATTGCTACAAATCTTCACAAGGGATTTCACGAGATTTTTCCACCTCTCGAAGAGCCCATTAAGCAGTATGAACAACGGAAGTATAAAAGATAAGCTTAAGAAGAAATGTTCATTTTATGTTTTTGAACTTAATTGAGCTTTGGCTTGGGCGAGTTTTTCTTTGTCCAGATAATATTTCCCGTTGTTGGTTTTAATCACCAGACCATCAGCGATGAGCAGATTCAGCGCCCGGGGGCGGATATTTTTGGTCCCCACGCGGAAGAAGTTCTTCCGCTCGTCCTGAATCTTAATCGCCCTTCCCTCTTTAAAGGCTCTGGCTTCTTCCATTTCGGCAATAATCTGAAAACTGGCCCGCCGCACAGCCAGGCCGCCAATGTAAAGAAAAATGATCACAGTGGCGATAAAGATGGCAACCAGCAGGATTACTTGTAAATAAACCGGCACATGAAATCTCTCAATAATTATTATTTGTTTCATATAATTGATAAGTTCGTTTGTCAATCCCGCCGGTCAACCATGAAAAAATATGTCTTGACAATTTATAGGCATGATTGTATCTTTCCATAAACCGGAATGATTCCAGAATACTTATGATATATAAAGACGGCCTGATCGGCCAATTAAAGGAAAAAGGTCTCAAGATAACCCCGCAGCGTCTGGCAATTATTGATGCGCTGGTGGAGCATAGCGAAGCTCACCCCGGCGCTACTTTGATTTATGAGGCAGCGAGTAAGAAAGCGCGTCGTATCAGTTTGTCCACCGTTTATGCGACGCTTAAGGAGTTTTCTGAAAACGGTCTGATCCGACAATTGGAATTCGACCGGATGGAAAACCGCTATGATGTGGACCTTTCGGATCATGTGAATCTCATCTGCAACCGCTGCGGGAAGATTTTTGACTACGCCATTCCCGCCTCGCTTGAACCCAGGGACATTGCCCGGAAATCGGGTTTTGTCGTAACCGAAACACGACTGGAGTTTCACGGGTATTGCAGGGATTGCCTGAAGCGCTCAGACTGAATTTTCTTATTGCGCAGTCCCGCGGTATTTTAAACAAACGGTAAAAGAATGACGATGACCGGTTTTTATTCTAATTCAGAATCATTCCAGATTACTGAGAAAACAACAAGGCAAAAGGAATAAGGTTTTTTAACCCCTATCACTGAAAGAAAGGAGGAAATCAGATGACCGAAGAAAGCAAATGCCCGGTAACAGGCATGATGAAAAAACCCATTTCCGGCGGCGGCAAATCGAACCGGGACTGGTGGCCGAATCAATTGAACCTCAAGATCCTGCATCAGCAGAACAAGAAGAGCAACCCCATGGGCGAAGCATTTGACTACGCCAAAGAATTCAAGAAACTAGACCTAAAGGCCGTGAAGAAAGATCTCATCACGCTGATGACCGATTCGCAGGACTGGTGGCCGGCCGACTGGGGCCATTACGGCGGACTTTTCATCCGGATGGCCTGGCATAGTGCAGGCACCTACCGCATGGGTGACGGCCGCGGCGGCGCGGGAACAGGCAATCAGCGACTGGCCCCGCTAAATTCCTGGCCCGATAACGTGAACCTCGACAAGGCGCGAAGGCTTCTGTGGCCGATCAAGCAGAAATACGGCAAAAAAATCTCCTGGGCCGACCTGATGATTCTGGCCGGCAACTGCGCCTTGGAATCGATGGGATTTAAAACCTTCGGTTTTGCCGGCGGGCGCGTGGACGTCTGGGAACCGGAAGAAGACATCTACTGGGGCAGCGAAGAGGAATGGCTGGCGACCAGCGACAAGCCCAAGAGCCGATATTCGGGCGAGCGCGATCTTGAAAATCCTCTGGCGGCCGTGCAGATGGGGCTGATCTATGTGAACCCCGAAGGCCCGGACGGCAATCCCGATCCGATCGCCTCCGGCCGTGACGTGCGCGAAACCTTTGCGCGCATGGCTATGAACGATGAAGAAACCGTCGCGCTGGTTGCCGGCGGCCATACCTTCGGCAAGTGCCACGGCGCCGGTCCTGCGACCCATGTGGGACCAGAACCGGAAGCGGCTCCCCTTGAAGCGCAGGGTCTTGGCTGGGGAAGCAGTTATAAAAGCGGCAAGGGCGGCGATACGATCTCCAGCGGTCTTGAAGGGGCATGGAAACCGAATCCGACGACCTGGGATATGGGCTATCTGAAAGTGCTGTTCAAATACGAGTGGGAACTGGTCAAGAGCCCGGCCGGCGCCAATCAGTGGCTGGCCAAGAACGTCGAAGACGAAGACATGGTCGCAGACGCTCATGACCCGTCCAAGAAGCGCCGCCCGATGATGACCACGGCGGATCTCTCGCTGCGTTTCGACCCGATTTATGGGCCGATTGCGCGGCGCTACCTTGCGAATCCGAAAGAATTTGCCGACGCTTTTGCCCGCGCCTGGTTCAAGCTGACCCATCGCGACATGGGTCCGCGTTCGCGCTATCTCGGTCCGGAGGTCCCCAAAGAAGTGCTGATATGGCAGGACCCCATTCCCGCCGTCAACCATAAGCTGATTAACAAAGCGGATGCCAATTCCTTGAAAAGCAAGATTTTAGCTTCAGGTCTGTCCATATCGGAACTTGTTTCGACGGCCTGGGCGTCAGCCTCCACGTTCCGCGGCTCCGACATGCGCGGCGGCGCCAACGGCGCCCGCATCCGCCTGGCTCCGCAGAAGAATTGGGAGGTGAATGAACCGGAACGTCTGGCCGGCGTGCTCAAAACGCTGGAGCGCATCCAGAAAGCGTTCAACAAAGACCAGAAAGGCGACAAGAAGGTATCGCTTGCCGATCTGATCGTTCTGGCCGGCTGCGCCGGTGTCGAGCAGGCGGCGAAGAATGCCGGTTACAAAATTACGGTTCCTTTCACACCGGGTCGCATGGACGCTTCACAGAAGCAGACCGATGTAGCTTCGTTTGGCGTGCTGGAACCAAAAGCCGACGGATTCCGCAACTATCAGAAGGCCAAATACACCGTATTGCCCGAAGAGATGCTGGTGGACAAGGCTCAGCTTCTCACGCTAACGGCGCCGGAAATGACCGTGCTGATCGGCGGTCTGCGTTTGCTGGGCGCCAATTTCGGCGGTTCTCCGCATGGAGTTTTCACCTCGCGTCCGGGAACGCTCACCAACGATTTCTTCGTGAATTTACTCGACATGGGCACGGAGTGGAAGGTGTCGAAAGATGCGGATGTATTTGAAGGGCGCGACCGCAAGACCGGCGAGCTCAAATGGACCGGCACCCGCGTTGATCTGATTTTCGGATCGAACTCACAGCTTCGGGCCGTGGCGGAGGTCTATGCCTGTAAAGATTCGCAGGAGAAGTTCCTGGACGACTTTGTGGCGGCCTGGAACAAGGTCATGAATCTGGACCGTTTTGACCTGGCGTAAATTGATCATTCCCCGGATTCAGCGGCAGCCATACAGACGTCGCTGAATTCGGAGTGTGATGCCTTTACCGACAAATTTTTAATTGATTCATAAAAAAATAAAACGAAGGAGCATATGAAAATGTCCAAAACAGAAGAAGCATTAAAGGAAGCTTTCGCAGGAGAATCACAGGCCAATCGGAAATATCTGGCGTTTGCAGCCAAGGCCGATCAGGAAGGATTTGCCCAGGCGGCAAAATTATTCCGGGCGGCAGCGGAAGCGGAGACCGTACACGCCCACGCCCATTTGAGGGCGATGAAAGGCATCCGTTCCACAAAAGAAAATCTTCAGGAAGCCATTGCCGGAGAAACCCACGAATTCAAAAGCATGTATCCGGCCATGATTGAAGCGGCCAAAGCCGAAAGTCATAAAGAAGCGGAGCGGTCTTTTAACTTTGCCAACGAAGTGGAAAAAATTCACGCCGCCCTCTATCAGAAAGCGCTGGATCATCTGGACGGTTCACAGGAAACATACAGCTATTATGTTTGTCCGGTCTGCGGTTATACCGTGGAAAACGAAGCGCCGGAAACCTGTCCGGTCTGCGGCGCCAAGGGAAAGATGTTTAAGAAAGTAGATTAATCATAATAAAACAAGGAGGTTTATGATGGCTAACAGAAACGAAGTCTACAAATGTAACGTATGCGGCAATATCGTAGAAATACTTCACGCGGGCGTGGGAAAGCTTGTGTGTTGCGATCAGCCCATGAAACTCATGACGGAAAACACGACGGATGCAGCCAAGGAAAAACATGTCCCCGTGGTGGAAAAAGTGGCCGGCGGTTTCAAGGTGACCGTTGGCAGCGTGGCGCATCCCATGGAAGAAAAGCACTACATTGAATGGATTGAAGTTATCGCAGACGGCAAAATTTACCGCCAGTATTTAGCGCCCGGCCAGGCGCCCGAGGCGGTTTTCCCCATCGAAGCAATCAGCATTACAGCGCGCGAATACTGCAATCTTCACGGCTTGTGGAAAGCATAAGTTAACGCTGCATCATTATTTTAAAAGGAGAACACATGGTTAAACTATACCGATGCATAATATGCGGCGACGCGTATATCGGCGCCAGTCCTCCGGCGAACTGCCCGTTCTGCGGCGCTCACATGGAATATATTATGGAGGCAAAAGATGCGGTCGTGAATTTTGATGTGCCTCTGAGCGCAAAAGATCGGGCCAATGCCGAACATGCGCTCAAGGTGGAAATTAGCAACGCGACATTTTATTCATGCGCCGCAGGCAAAACGGATGATCCCGAAGGAAAGGTTTTGTTCAAGGCGCTGGGCAAAATTGAAGCGGAACATGCCTCCATTTGGAAAAAGATTCTCAAACTGGCATCCCTTCCTCCGGGAAACGAGACCTGCCATACGGAGAATGTTGGAAATCTGAAAGAGTCCCACGCAAGGGAAACACGGGCTATCGAATTCTACAGAAAGTCAGCCGCCGAAGCGGATCATCCGCGGATCCGGCAGCTTTTTGAAGCGCTGGTGGAAATCGAAACAGATCACCTGTTTTTGTCCGAAGAAAGACTGCATTAGAACAAAGGCTGCGTGCAGATCGCGGTCGTATTTCCGCGGTCTGCGCGTCACCCCCTTACTGAACAAATCCGGATACATTTCTTAAAGCATAATCATGTCCGCATCGGATTGATTGATGACTATTTTCTCCAATAAAATCAACGAAGATGAATTATCTTGACAGCCGAAAACCTTGTTTCTATACTGACAACTGAAGCATAAGGGTCGATTCCGGCCGTCCGGGCCGTAATCATATTATTCCTGATGTAACCCTAAAAAGGAGAAAACAATGCGCTGGAGGGGCGAAAGACAAAGTGACAACGTGGAAGACCGCCGAGGAATGTCGATTTCCCGCGGCGCAAAGGTCGGCGGCATCGGCGGACTCGGTCTGGTGGCCATCGTGGTCATCAGCATGTTCATGGGCGTTGATCCGAGTTCAATATTGCAGGTCGTTGAGCAGAATACGCAGTCTTCTTCAATTTCTGTTGAACAAAGCGCAACCACAGCCGCCAATGACAATGCGCGCAATTTTGTCGCGGTGGTGCTGGCGGAAACGGAGGATGTCTGGAACGATGTTTTTCAGCAGGCGGGACGCACCTATGAAGAACCGAAACTTGTATTGTTTTCCGAGGCCGTTGAATCCGCATGCGGCATGGCCGGATCGGCCACAGGACCTTTTTATTGTCCGGCCGATCACAAGGTTTACCTCGACCTGGCATTTTTCGAAGAGCTGCATTCACGTTTCGGCGCATCCGGTGATTTCGCCCAGGCGTACGTCATCGCCCATGAAATAGGCCATCATGTTCAGACCCAGTTGGGCATTATCCAGAAAGTGCATGAGCTCCAGTCGCGCACAAGCAAATCCGAAGCGAATAAATTAAACGTTAAGCTGGAGTTGCAGGCGGATTGCCTCGCGGGCATGTGGGCGCATCAGGCCGACAAGAAAAGAAATATTCTGGAAGCCGGCGATATTGAAGAAGGATTGAATGCCGCCAGCGCCGTCGGGGATGACCGCATCCAGAAACAGACGCAGGGTTACGTGGTGCCGGACGGCTTTACGCACGGCAGTTCCGCGCAGCGCGTCACCTGGTTTAAACGCGGCTTCGAACAGGGCAATATCGGCGCCTGCGACACCTTTAATGCCGCTCGCCTGTAAAGGATGATTAACCGGGCGGACATGACGAAACATCTTTTTTATCCTGTAAAAGCGAGCATAAAAAAATCATACATTCACGGTTATGATCCGGTAGAGAACATAAGACTTCAGGATCAAGCCTCCACTCTGGTAGAATTGCTGCATGTCGACACCGCTTATGCGCCGGGCAGTACGGTGCTGGAAGCCGGTTGCGGCGTCGGCGCACAGACCATCACCCTGGCGAAAAACAGTCCCGGCGCGTTGATCACTTCGATCGACATTTCCGCGGCCTCCATTGATGAAGCCAGAAGAAAAACCGAAGCGGCCGGCATTCAAAATGTTCATTTCGAACAGGCCGATATTTTTAATTTATCCTTTGCATCGCAATCGTTTGATCACATCTTTCTCTGTTTTGTTCTTGAACATCTGCCGCAGCCCGTTGAAGCGTTGATCATCCTTAAAAGGTACTTAAAGAAAAACGGTACGGTCACCGTTATTGAAGGAGACCACGGCTCGGCGTATTTTTATCCGGACAGCGCGGCAGCGCACAAGGCCATTGAGAGTCAGGTGGAACTGCAGCGGCGCGCCGGAGGTAACGCCAACATCGGCAGAGCATTGCATCCGTTGCTGAATCAGGCGGGTTTCCGATCTGTTTGCGTATCTCCCCGCATGGTTTATGTGGATTCCGGCAAGCCGCAACTAGTGGACGGATTCATCAAAAAAACGTTCACCGCCATGATTGAGGGCGTGCGTGCAGAGGCAATCGACGCGGGGATCATCGGGAAAAACGTTTTCGATCAGGGTATCCGCGATTTATATCGCACTGCCGAACCGGACGGCCTCTTCTGCTATACGTTTTTTAAAGCCACCGGCTACAAATAATTGCCGGACAAATCATCATCGGCCCCGATCAGGTCAGATTGAAAATGCGAAAAAAAGAAAGAGCAATAAAGGACAGGAAAGATATTGACGGGATCATCCGTCGTTGTCGGGTGTGCCGTCTGGCCATGTCCGACGAGGATCAACCTTATATTATTCCCCTCAACTTCGGCTATGACGGCTTTTGCCTCTATTTTCATGCCGCACCCGAAGGAAGAAAAATCGATATCCTGAAAAGAAATAATCGCGTCGGATTCGAATTTGATATCCTTCATGAAATCCTTGATGCAGCACAGCCCTGCGCATGGAGTGCAAAATACGAAAGTGTGATTGGTTCAGGCACGGCAGAAATCATAAACGACGTGAAGGGCAAAAAAGCCGCGCTGGAATGCATTATGCGTCAGTATGGAAGTGATGCCGGAGATTTTTCGGAAAAGGTAATGAAAAAAACTCTGATTATTCGTGTGCGCATACGGGAAATCAGCGGGAAAGCCCGACGATAGAGAACGAAAATTAACAGTCTTTCACCATCGGGTGATAACTTCTAAAATAAATATTTTAAAGAGTGATCACCCGATGGTGTTTTTTGATTGAATTAATGCGCCCACTGACTGCGGTTGGAAGAATCGAAAGAACGCCGATTCAATCTGCTGTTGGCCCGCGCTTTGGGAGAAAACTTCTTCCTATCGTTATGAGGCTTCATGTTCCTTCCCCTGCTATTACGGCTGGCGGAAACTCTATCGTCAACGGGCAAGCTCATTGTTAATCCGTCAACATTCTGGTAGTGCAGCTTTTTGCCAAGCACCCTTTCCAGCGATTGGGCCAGGCCGCGATCCTCTCCGGTTACAAAGGTAAAGGCATCGCCGGTTTTGGCAGCGCGTCCCGTCCGGCCGATACGATGCGTGTAGGCATCGGTCGTTGAGGGCATATCATAATTGATCACATGGGAAATGCTGTTCACATCAATGCCGCGGGCGGCAATGTCGGTGGCGACCATGATTTCATAACGGCCGTCGCGGAAGCCGTCGAGCGCATGCTGACGTTTCTGCTGGGTCAAATTGCCGTGCAGTGACGTTACTTTGTATCCCGATTTTCCCAGTTGCAGGGCCACGCTTTTCGCGCGCGATTTGGTTCGCGTAAAAATCAGAACCGAATCCATATCTGTTTTATCAAGAATATCTTTCAGCAGATCCGTTTTAGAGCTCATCTGCACCGGATAAAATTTATGCGACACGGTTTCGACCGGTGCCGTGTGGCCGATTTTAATGTTCACCGGATTGATCAAGAGATCGTTGGCCAGCGACCGGATGTCGTCCGGCATGGTCGCCGAAAACAGCAAGGTCTGGCGCTGCGCGGGAAGATGTTTGACGATTTTTCTAATATCCGGCAGGAAGCCCATATCAAACATATGGTCGGCTTCATCCAGAACCAGCACTTCTATCCGGGATAAATCCACGGTGCCGCGGTTGATGTGGTCCAGCAGACGACCGGGACAGGCGGAGATGATTTCCACATTATTCCGCAGTTTGTTGATCTGGCCGTTGATATTCACGCCGCCGTAAATGGAGACACTACGCAATTTGGTTTTTCGTCCCAGTTGCATAATGGCCGTATGGGTTTGCTCGCTCAACTCGCGAGTCGGGGCAATAATCAGCGCGCGGACATGACCGCGTGCCCCCTGCATCAGCCGCTGCAAAATCGGCAGCACAAAAGCCGCTGTTTTTCCCGTACCGGTCTGGGCCAGGCCCATCACATCGCGGCCTTCCATAATCGGCGGGATAGATTGTAACTGGATGGGTGTCGGCACATTGTAGCCGCACGCCTGCACGCCGGCCAGTATTTTCGCATCTAACTCGAACTTCTCAAAACTCATTTTTTCTTTTTCCTTCTTTTTTCAGTATTTGTGACATTTGAACCCAGGTCTATTCGTCGCGGTTGTTTAAAAACACATCGCCGTGCGCCATGATGACAAGCCCAAAACAGGCTGCAAATCTAGCGCTAAAGTTGGATTCTGTTACGATTAGCCGGATTTTCCTGCCGAAATTTCTGAAGTAGAAAGGAAGGGAGGTCAATAACTATCGCGATCACTGTGAGGCCTTGTACAGGTATTATTCATAAATAGCAAGGATTATCTTTTAAGCCTCATAAACAAGCGAATATTCGGAAATACGCCTGTAAATTTCTATGGCAATGTCCTTCCCGCTGTTGTAGAAAATACAGGTCATGAGTATCAACGTTAAGAAAAACAGCAAAACCTGGGTTGTTTATATTCTGCGCTGTTGCGACGGAAGCCTGTATACGGGCATCACCAATAACATTGAAAAACGTCTGGCCGCTCATCATCAGGGCAAAGCCGCCAAATATACCCGCTCCCGCCGGCCGGTGGAATTACTGGTCACCGGTACGGCGATGGAAAGAAGCGCGGCGATGCGACTGGAAATAAAAATCAAAAGACAGCCCAAAGACAAAAAAGTGTCCGCCCTGAAAAAACATGCGCCAAGAAAGTCGTCCACAGCGGCAACAACATCGAAGAGACGCGTTGTTGCCGGAAAAGAGCACTCCCTTTTCGGCAGAGAAACACTGAAAGCCGTGGCCGGCCTGTGGCAGGTTCGCCTGAAAACAATCCATCGTAAAATTCCTGTTCAGGGAAGTCCGGAACGTTCCGCGTTTCGTGTGGTTCTGGAAGATACAGACAAAAGATTCTTCGTCCTGGAACAAATTGCATCGCAATCGGCGGCTGGAAGAAAACAGATTGCGGCAATTCTCGATTTGCTGGCCGCGAAGAAACTCCCTCAAATCAATCCCTATCTAACCGATGAGAGAGGCAATTATCTTCTCGAACACCAGAATAATTTCTGGCAACTTTCGCCTTTTGTCCCCGGCGTGGAACTGGACCGTGAAAAATATGTTTTTGAGCCGTGGCGCGGCATTGTTCTGGCTGACTTTCTGATCGCCCTGCGTCGCAAATCGCAAAAGATGACACTGGCCGGCTCCCGCGGCGTGTTCTCCCTGAGGAATTACATTTACAAATTGGTCCGTGAAATCAATCTTTACAACAAAGACATCAAAAACGACATCGGCAGCGTGGTCGATTTTCTGGAAAAGGATTTTCTGCCCGTTTATGAAGAACTGCCGGTGGCCTTTTGTCACGGCGACTATCATCCTCTGAATATTATCTGGTCAACCGACGGTATCCGATGCGTCATCGACTGGGAATTCTGCGGGTTGAAAAGCGAACTCTACGATGTTGCCAATCTCATCGGCTGCATCGGCATGGAAAACCCGCGAAGCCTTGCCGGCGGCCTGGTCGGACATTTTATCGACAGAATGAAAAGGTCAGGCATCATGTCCCAAATCAGCTGGCGATATCTGACCGAGTTTATCATCGCGCTGCGTTTCGCCTGGCTTGCCGAGTGGCTGCGTCGCAAGGACAGGAACATGATCCGCCTTGAACGCGATTACATGAAACTGCTGATGGATAACAAAACTGTTTTACAAAAAGCCTGGCTGTGATAAAAGACGGCTCTACATTAAAATTTTCAGGATAACCGTGACCATGGATGCTGTGCCGATAGATGTCATTCTTGAGCAGTTGAAAATCGTCTATGAAGAAAAGATGCCGTTTAATAAATACCTCGGTCTGAAGATCGATTCCATTAAGGCCGACAAAGCGGTCGTCCGGATCGACATGCGGGATGATCTGATCGGCAATTTTGAGAAAAACATTTTACACGGCGGCGTCATATCGACCATTCTTGATTTTACCGGCAGCGTGATCGCGCAGATACACATCATTAACGAAATGAAGGATGCGCCTTTGGAAAAAATCGTCAAGCGTCTGACCGGCATGGGAACCATTGATATGCGGATCGATTATATGCGTCCGGGGAAAGGATCATACTTCCTGGCTACCGGCCATCTTTTAAGACTGGGACACAAGGTTGCTGTCGCGCGTACGGAATTTGTCAATGACAGCGGTGAGCTGATTGCCGTCGGCACCAGCACTTACATTGTCGGATAACGCGTAACAAGGAAATGAAAAGCATCATGCAGATTGAATGCCCGCATTGCCATTTCGAATTCAAGTCCGAAGACATTGCGCATACGCTGCACGGGGGTAATTTCAAATGCCCGGTCTGCGGAAAAAAAATACCGGCTACACCGGCTCCAAAAAATAATTCATCACGGGTTCTCCGTGGCAAATATTATGTAATAATTCTGATGGCGATCGGCATATTGGCCGCACTGATTTTTTATCATTTTACAAAACCTCCCCGTCAGGCGACTCCCAAACCTGTTCCCGCCGCACCGGCGGCAGCGGATTCTCCCGCAGCTCTTCCTCCCGCGCCGGTTTTTACACCGTCCGATGCGCCACCTCCTCCGGAGGCCATACCGCCCCTGCCAACCCGGCAGGCGTCACCCAAACCGGACAAAATGAAAATGGTGGAACAAATTGCTGCGGAATTTCACAAGGGGCACACGTATACCCTGGAGGGCGAATTCGTTTGTCTGGACATGGCTATCGATGTCTGGAATCAACTGGTGACCAACGGCATTGAAGCAAAGATAATGGGCGGAACCCTGCACGAAAGTATCACCGCGTGGAATTTCCGGCAGTTGGCAATGGGAAGCAATCACGCCTGGGTGGTGGCCACCGTCGGTCCGATGGAAAAAGTCGCCATTGAAACCACATCCGGAACCGTCATCAAACCGGGCATGAAGGAATATGCTTCTTACTTCAAGGGCATTGAATTCGATTCGCCGGCTCAGATTAAACGATTTGAACTGCTGCGGAGAAAAATGAATGACGTCTGCCGGGAAGCCCATCAAATGATCCAGGACTGGAACCAGAATGTCGCCGGCAAACAACTTCATCCGGCGGAAATTGTCGCCAGGCAGTCGCGTCTGGAACAGAGAAAGCAGGACTGTGAAAACACGTTCAGGGAATTGAGGGAATTCGAATCCAAAGCGATTTTTTACTGATCCGCCTCTCGTATCCGAATGCACACAACCGGCTTCCCACGCAAGATCACGGTAAAATGAGCTCTGTATGAGCCACATAGAAGGGGAACAAAAGCATTGCTATGGATGTCTAATATAATAAACACCAGGGCAAAGACCGCCAAAGATGAAGATCTGAAATATGTCACGCTTTGTCAAAAAGGCGATACAGAGTCTTTTGACGTTCTGGTGGAAAGGCATCAGAAGAAAATGCTCAACATCGCTTACCGGATGATCGGCGATTACGATGAAGCCTGTGATGTAACCCAGGAAGCCTTTGTCGCGGCCTTCAAATCCATCCGGCAGTTCAAGGCGGAAGCAAAATTTTCCACCTGGCTCTATCGAATCGTTGTCAATTATTCCAAAAACCGCTTAAAGCAGTTGAGCGGCCGAAGCCGGCGCGAAGGATTTTCCATTGACGCCACCGGGGGAAGAAACGCCGATCAACTCTCCGATCAGGGGATGAGTCAGGAGAGTAATCCCGGCGTACAGATGGAAAAACGCGAAAGAGAAGCGTATGTCCAGAAATGCATCAACACGCTGGATGCGGAACACCGGGACGTGCTGATATTGAGAGACATTCAGGGCTTTTCTTATGAAGAAATAAGCGCCATCCTCAAGGTGCCTGATGGAACGGTTAAATCACGGCTTTCAAGGGCCCGCAACGCGCTGAAAGATTGCCTGCAAAAGGTTATTGGTGACTTATGAAAAAATGCAAGGATATTGAGAACAACCTGTCTTTGTATCTGGACGATGTGCTTTCCAAAGAAGATAAAGCAGCCGTGGACGAACATCTGCGATCGTGTCGGCAATGCGAGGAGGCACTTGCCCGGCTGCGCAAAACGAAAGAACTGACAAACAGCCTTCATGAGGTCGAACCGCCGCCCTGGTTTCGGAAAAAAATCATGGCCCGGGTGCGCGAGGAAGCCGGAAAGAAAAATTTTCTTTATAAATTATTTTATCCCCTGCAGATAAAAATTCCCGTTCAGATATTTGCCACGGTCTGCATTGCCGTGCTTGCCGTTTACCTCTACCGGGCGGGGGAAAACCGTTTTCAGGAAGTTGTTCCTTCATCCGTACCGGCGCCGGTGCTTCAGACTCAGCAAGATCAGTCGCCGGAAACCAAAGAAAACACAGCCCTCGCTGAACGAACACAGCCGGAACCAAACACTATCAGCCAGAAAGACAAACCACGGGAATCTGTCCGTAAAAAAGAAGTGCACCGGGTGACGGATGCCCATGAAACGGATGTCAATGAACTGAAGGCTTCCGACGGGCGGGATGATTCAAATAAAATCGCTCCCGCACAGGTGCCGGAACAATTCAGTGTGGAATCTGCACAGACAAAAGACCGTCACGTTTCGGGGACAGCCCTGAAGGCAAGCGTCGCGCCACGGGCGCAAGATTCACATATAAAACCCGGCATTGTATTGAAGGTTACGGATCTTGAAGTTGCCGTGCGGGAAGCAGAACAAATATTTAGACAATGCGAAGCAAAAAATATCACCGCGACAATCATGCGGGATAAAGCCTTCTTGACGGGTGAACTCAACCGTCACAACATAAAAGACTTGTTGAGGCAATTATCGACCATCGGCCGGGTGGAGGAGAAGCATATTCCGGCAGCCGATGCCGAGGGCAATACCGCTTTGGTGGTGGAAATCACAAACCGCTAGACGGTCTCGCGACGGTTGGCTTTAAGATCAATTCCCGTTTATCAGATTTTTCACCTCCGTATGGCCGGCCGGGAAGCATGCCTGTCGCCTCGATAACCGGCACAGGATATTTATGAAAGATCAGGGGATTGTCTGCAGAAAAGAATCCGCTGCGACCTGCAATAAAAATTCAAGCAGCAGCGGATTAGAAACGTTATTGTTATCAGAAGCATTTACGAAATAGACGTGGCTATAACATACCCGAGCGAAACGACGTATATTGCCGCGACAATCAAACCGATAATCGGAAATATTTTTTTATTGTTGTCTTCTGATAATCCCAGAAAACCGAGGAACCCGCCGGCAATGGCAAAAGTCATACTGATAAAAAGATACAATACAAATTCAATGGACCATCCGGTCTCATCGGAAGACGTAATGCCCAGTATTTTAATGAGTAAAAGCATCACCAATCCGATGATTGTCAATACAATGGAAAGGTAACCGCTAACAGGACTTTCATTATCATCCGTCGTCAAAACATCATCGTCTTCTGCCATTTTGCTTCCTCCTCGTTGTATTGACCTCTTAAAACGGCCCTGAGATGATTATAAAAAAAACAAGAAAGAGAGTCAATGAAATATTGACCGTGAAACCTGAAGGACGGATTCAATATCGGGATGATGAACGTCTTGAAACGGATCCATATCAACCCTCCCGTACCGATATCAACTTTTGATCTGTCCCGTCAGAAATTCCGGATGACTGTACGCCGGTCTGGGATAGGAATAAAAACCTTTTTTCGTTTTGGCGCCCAGTTCTCCTCTTTCGACATAAGATTTTAAGAAATTTGCATTGGCCTTGGATTGGGGATCTTTCATTTTATCCGCCCAGTAATCCGTGATGGTCCAAACCGTTTTTAAACCGACCTGATCCATGATGCCGAACGGTCCAAGGGGCATCATGGTAATGCCCATCCAGGCGCGGTCAACATCTTCAATACTTGCCACATCCTTCGTAACCAGCGTCAAGGCTGTCATGAAAAGATTGGAAAGCATCGCGTTAAACACATAGCCGTTGTTCTCGCGATGCAGCATAATGGGGATCTGGCCGATGCTGACGGCAAAATCGTGAACCAGTCTGGTCACGGCTTTATCCGTTCCCGGATGAGGCATAACATCCACCACATTGGTTGTTCGCACATCATGAAAATGCAAAGCGGCAAATTTTTCCGGTCTGCCGGTGGCTTCAGCAAATTTTGACGGCATAAGCAGCGAGGTGTTCGTGGTAAAAATAGTCCTTTTCGGGCAGAGTGTGTTGAATTGAGCAAAAATCTTGCCTTTGAGTTTCGGATCTTCCGGAACGGATTCACTGATCAGGTCGGCATTCCTGGCCGCTGTTTTCGCATCAGACGTTGCTGTGATACGGCTCATGATTTCCTTGAGCTGCTCCGGCGTAATCCTGTTGATCCGGACAAACCATAATGAACCGAGTTTTTCCATCCGCGCGACAGAGGCTTTCAGAATGTCTTCCGAAATATCATACATGGTCACGTTATAGCCGTGCATGGCACATAAAAAACCGATCTGCTGTCCCATGGTGCCGGCTCCCAGAATGAGTACTTTTTTAATGTCTTTTAATGTCATAAATTTTCCTTTCTTCAAATAACTCTAAGTTATAATATCATGGGGTTATGTTTTTCAAAAGGGGAAAATGTGAAGACGCAATGGGAAAAAAATAATATTGTACTTGAATATTTATGCAACACAAAATATAAGGATTAACTCATACACATATACTTTGGAAGGTGACATGAACGCAAAAGTACGGTTTCTGTCACGGGCAAGGCGTCCAGCGACGCAGCCTTTGATGTAACGGTAAAGCGTAAGAATCCGGCATGATGCGAAAATTAATTGCTTCCGATGAAAAAACGCCATTACATATTCGTGACCATCACTCATCTTATTTTTAAGCCAATCAACGACTCCGGGGAGGGTTTAATATGAATGTAAAAGGTACTGTTTTTCTGACAGGAAAAGTCGCTATCACAGCAAATTTCGGCGAAGCGCGCTGGAATGAATTCATGGCCAAGCTTGCGGAAAAGGATCCGTTTTTCAAAAATGTTATCATGTCTGTCACGCTTGTTCCGGTAGACAAGCATCTTTTTTTTCTTGACGAAATGCTGAAAGAGTTCTTCAGAAACGATAAAAGCCAGTTTTTACTGTTTGGGAGGGTAGCGGCAAAATTCGCCCTGTCTCCCGGCGGGCCCTATCATTCTTATCTTCTCACAAAAGACATCAAACAGTTCGTCGAATCGGGTATGCCCAAACTTTGGTCCACCTATTATGACGGCGGCAAGTTTACCGCAAAGTTGGAAAATAACATCGTTCATCTTAAAATCAGCGATATTCCCATCAAGCATATTTATTTCGAGTACCTCATCATGGGGTACTTTAAGCAAGCCCTTAAAATATTCGGGAAAGAAAATATTGAGAAAAGGGTGAGAAGTATCGCCAGCGGTGATGACGACATTTATTATCAGTACGAGATAAAGAACCTCTGATAAAAAATCCGTTACGTTCACATAAAATTCTCTATGTCTTGACGTGCAGCAGAGGCAGACTCAAATGACGGCGGCGGGTTTCGCCTTTTAGCCGGGTTTGTTCACGGACGGTCGGATTACCCCGGCGGCCTCTCCCCAACGTATCGATGGGATGAGAGCTTCCCAGATGCAGCGCATGTTTGCCGAACTTCCTCCCCAGTTCATCGGCAACATTGTAAACGTTTCTGATTTTTTCCGCCTGCAGAGGATTGTCAAAAAGAGAATATTGCACCTGCTCGTCCGGTTCCAGCTCGCACAAAACGACACCGGTGGCGCGGTAGATATCCTGTACCGAGTAGCATTGATCAAACAGGTCACGGATAACGCCGGAAAACTCCATGGGAAAAGCACAGGGGCGTGACAGCTTGACTTCACTGCCGACGGTGTTGAAATCGTTTTTCTTGAGAAAGACAACAATTTTCTTCGGCGCCAGGCAGTAGCGCCGGGCCTTGATACACGCCGATTCCATATTGCGCATGAGGTGCGCGAACAGATAGTCGGCATTGGACGTCGGCGGCGCAAAGGTTTTCGTCTTGCTGATGGAACGATAAGAACTTTTCTCCTCTGCCGTCACCGGATAAACCGATTCCCCGCGCAATTCCTGCCAGATTTCCACGCCCGGCTTGGTAAATTTTTCCCGCACTTTCTTTTCCGGCAGTTGTGCAAATTCCAACGCGTAGCGGATGTCCATCTTCGCCAGATAGTTGGTTGTGGCGGGACCAATGCCCCAGATTTTCTCCACGGGAAGATTTCCAAGACAAGAGGCAATGTCCCTTCCCTTGATGATGGTCACCCCGGATGGCTTCTGATGTTTGGAGGCAATTTTCGCCAACACCTTGGTGATACTCAACCCGACAGAAACCGTGATGCCCAGTTCGCGTTCGATTTCCTTTTTCATCTTCAGTACAATTTCCTCGTAGGAGGAACGCAGCAATCGTCGCATGCCGGTAAGATCGGCAAACGCCTCATCGATGGAATATTCTTCCACGTCAGGCGTGAAACGCCGCATGATGTTGAACATCCGCTGCGAAAACAAGCTGTAGGTTTCGTAGTCTGAAGGCAGAACAATCAATCCCGGGCAGATTTTACGCGCCTCAGCCAGAGGCACGCCGCGCTTGATGCCCAGTTTTTTGGCCGGATAACTGGCACAGGCGACAATACCGCGCTCGCCGCCTGTAATCAGCGCTTTGCCCCGGAGCTCCGGATGAATGGCTTCCTCGCAGGACGTGAAAAAAGCATCGCCGTCAATGTGCACAATCGCGCGCGGCCAGGAGGAAAGACTGAATATTTGCTGAGACATAAAACCTTTTAAACAGGAAAAACGAAAAATTGAAAAACCCGGAAAAACTTCATTTTTTGATGTCGTGGAAGGTGGAAGCCCTAACGTGCCGATCAGCAGTCGCAAGCCGTCCGGCGGATTAGCGACGATCAGTGCTCTTTGAGCGCCTCTTCCATAACCTGGCTGACGATTTCGTCCGGCGAGTTTTTCCCGAATATCTTATCCTGTAAGTTTTCCAATACCGATGAGATACGTTTCCCATATGAGATGGCTTTTTTTAAACCGCCCGGCAGGGATATTAATTCCGGTTCCCGCGATAATTCATATTCAAGCGCAGAAGGCAATTCCTTCAGCCTTTTGACAATTTTTCCGCGCACCAGACTCGTCAGCATGGAATTATCGTATCCGCCAAAAGGAGCCCTGAGATCATTTTTGAAAAAGACAAGAGGCTTGCCGGCGGCATATGCAAGGGATGCTTCAACAATCATTCCTTCATCCGGAACACGGCCGTTGAGGTTGCATACGACAGCGCTGCATCTTTCAATCAGTTCATAGGCATCCAATGAAAATATAGCGTAATCAACCCGTGTCCGTATCGCTGAAATGGTGGATGGAAACGATGCATTTGAAAAACGCAGGATATACGATTCCAGTCCGTCACGATGCGGCAAGAAGGTTTGAAAGCCTGCATCGTCCAGTACTTTGGCAATGGCACTCATACCGCCGATTTCTTCTGCGCAGAACAGCGGACCAGAGCAGTAAATTCTAAATTTTTTCATGTCAATAACCCCGTTAACAAAAAGTTCAGCCGGTGCGTGGCGCGACCAGTGAGGCGAATCACACAAGCTAGACGCCTGCGGGAAGCTTGGAGGCCATCATCTTCCTCCGGTCCATTTTACGCCCGTCGACAATAAACGTGCCATCGCCAACGGCGTGCAACGCTCGTTTCTCTTTCCGCTTATCGTCGATGTAGGCGGCCATGGCATCAAGCACGATGATGTTGTGCTTTCGTACAATATCGGCAACTTTACACTCGATATTCGCCAGGCATTCTTTTATCAGGGGCGCTTTGACATGCTTTCCCTTGACGGGGGTCAGCATGAATTTTTCAAATTTATCCGTATCGGAGCCGGAACAGGTTCCCACTCCAACGACTTTATCAAGCATGTCAACGGTGGGAATGGCAATAACGCACTCCTTCGTTTTTTGAAGAGCGGCAAAGGAATAGTTCCATGATCCGGTAGTTATCGCAAATACCGGTGTAAAATCCACCACCATGGTCCACGATATCGTCATGATATTATTCTTTTTTCCGTCATTGGTTGTAATGAGAACGACGGGACCGGACTCCATCAGCGTAAATGCTTTATCCATTTGCATCTTTTTCATGGATATCTCCCTTTGTCGTTTTCGTCTAACGATAAAACCAGCCGGAGCGCAAGCGATCGGCTCTAGCGCCTGGTTATGCGATTTTTATTAGCCAAAGAAGCAGCCGTATTGATCTGCCTCAATCTCTTCAATAATTGACTTGAGATTTTTACTATGAGGAAAAGGCTCATAGCTAAACCATTTGCCATTCGCCCTCTGCCAAAACAACTGCCACATATTAGAAGTGCGCACGTACTTAATTTTTGCCATATCACTTTCCATCCATTCTTTGGGATTATCCCATCGGGGACGGCGCGTATAAATGATGACATCGTGTGCTTTAATACGATATTGGAAACTCAATTTATCACGAATTTCAACAGGACTTCGCTTTTCACAAAAATCGCCCACTTCTTTCTCGATTCTCTTCAGTTCTATCTCACTAAAAGCCATATCTGATCCTTATTTTCTAACGCTACCCATCAGGCGCGCCTTCAGGCGTCGCTTGCATGGGTTTGTTGGCCTATGCCAATTTCTTTCTCGCCGGTCGCACTTCGTAGAGGGCAAGGTCTTCCTTCACCAGGCTGGCAGGTTCGGCGGTAGCTTTCTCAAAGACAAGTTTCGTGGTTGCAAACAGGTCGGCGTTCTCCGCCTTCAAATACCGTGCGGCCATCCGACAGTATTCTGGATCGATATCAATTCCGATACTGTTACGACCTGTTCGCAGTGCCGCAATCATCGTGGTCCCTGAACCACAGAAGGGATCAAACACCGTGTCGCCCGTGAATGAGAACATACGTACGAGCCGGGTTGCAAGTTCAAGGGGGAATGGCGCCGGGTGCTGTTTGGTGGACGCGCCGGTGATGTTCCAAATCTGCTGAAACCAGCGGTTAAACTCTTCTTTGTCAATGCGGCTTGCATCTCTTTGCATATTGGTCGGTTGCCGATAACCGCCCGGTTTCCTCTGCATGAGAATAAACTCCATATCATTCTTGATGATGGCGTTTGGTTCGTAGGGCTTTCCGAGAAACTTCGATCCGTTGGAGACCTCGTATGAAGCGTTGGCGATCTTGTGCCAGATAATCGGATTCAGATTATCGAACCCGATTCGCCGACAAATAACGCAGATATCCGCATGCAGTGGAAAGACAAGGTGCCGTCCGAAATTACGTCGAGCGACACAGACATCCCCGACGACACAAACGAGACGCCCTCCGGGAACAAGAATCCGGTAGACGTGCCGCCAGACCTTTTCCAGTTCAAACAGAAATGCCTCGTAATCCTGAATGTGTCCAAGCTGATCGGGGTGTTCGTTGTAGCGTTTGAGACTCCAATAGGGCGGAGACGTAACAACAAGATGGACTGATTCATCATGCAGGAAGGATAGCTCCCGCGCGTCACCGTTAATCAGTCTATGAGTCGTTTCTTCCATGCCGTTACACAAATGCCGCAAGATGGCTGATAAGGACTCTGGCGAAGCGCACAAGCGAAAGGTCGTCTGCTGGTGTCGAAAAATGGCCAAGGATGCCATCATCCTGTGTCGAGGCAATAAACGCTGTTGCTGTATAATGGCGTTCAAGCACAAGCTTCCGACAGAATAGCTCATACCGCAGCTTATACGAAGCGCCGACGAATTCTGGGAACACCTTGAAGTGCGGTTCCTGTACCTTCACGGTGTTCCCAGAATAGATCGGAAGAGCACACGTCTGAACTCCAGTCACACCATCCAATC
>ERZ795059.254-NODE-254-length-74626-cov-124.826447_pt1 | contig 74626 bp, 84 predicted proteins | sample MGYA00375143_ERZ795059 | MGnify/ENA primary metagenome ERZ795059 (study PRJEB30188, sample SAMN05720168) | activated sludge metagenome | isolation source: Anaerobic digester | place: USA | collected 2015-01-07 ... | reverse complement strand
TACCACAGGAGGAGCATCATGTTTCTTAAAATAGCCAGACTCATCAACGTGGAAGACGTCGAGGCGGCTGCCCTGCAGCCGCTGGACGCCGCGAAGGTCGATGCCGCAATACGCGAGCTCGAGGATCGTAACTTCGTCATGCGGCACCCGTGGCTGACCGGGATTCCTACCTTCGGAATAGCGCCGCTCCTGGTCAAGGAGCGCAAGCTCCAGCAACTGGCACATAAGTTCCTGAGGGAGGATCCCAAGGCATATGCCACTTTCCGGGAAGCCCTCGCCATGGAGCGAGCGCACGAACAGGCAATGGCACGGGCTAATTCCCTGCCTAATGCATTGGGCGCCCTGGGCCTCGGAGCCATGGGCACGGCAGCGGTAGCGAAGAGTTAGACAGCACGCCGGGGCTTGTACGCAGGGTACAGGCCCCGGCACCAGTCAGCGAACAGAAAGGAGAGCGAAATGTTCGGGAAGAAGCTGGTAGACTCCAAGAAGTACGAAGCCATGCTGGAAGACTCCAAGAAGTACGAAGCTATGGTGGAGAAGGCAGCGCGTCTCGAGAAGCGGATAGATAGTATGCGCTGCGAAAATTTCCGGACCAAGGATAATCTCGAGGCCGCCAAGAGCGCCAATCCGTACTCTACACACTGGGCCCCCGCCGACAAGTCCAAGATGATTAACGCCGTCATCGGATCGTTCGAGTGGCATGCCTACAAGGTGGCTGAGTTCATGAAGGCCCGCCGCGGCAAGATCGAAAAGATCTCGCGGGAGGCCGGCTATCCGGTGTCAGCCATCTGCATGATGCTGATGGATGAAAGCAGGATGAGGATCCCTAGTCCACACAAGGACGTGGTGGATATGGGCCTGAACTTGTGTCCTGACTTCGAAGCTACTTGGGAACACCACATGGATTTCTACCTGGACTGGCTGGTCTTCGTCGATAAGACGGCCAGAATCGGCTTCCCCGAGCCCCGCGTCCCCGGAGACGTCCTCCCCAAGCGGAAGCTGGCTGATTCCAACAAGGAACGCCTGGATGTGAAAGACATCGACGAGATGATCGCCCCAGACCCCGTGCTGGAGAAGAAGATCGAACTCGTACAAGCGATACTCAACGCCGGCGAAGCAGCTGCAAAGATCTGCCGCGACGACAAGCTGAAGGGATGGCTCACCGACGCCCTCAGCGACCTCCGGCTTAGCGATCTGGCCAAGATGTCGACGGCAGATCTAATCAAGATAATAGGGCGACCCCTGTTGTTGGCGGGGTATGTCGAAGAGAATCCGATACCACCGTTGAATCTGGTGGATGATATCCTCAGAGAGGCAAGAGCCACCGAGGACGCTTGCGCGGCAGGGTTGGCCGAAGGTGAGAAGGCAGCAGCATCGACGCCACCGGAGTATTCGGCGGAAGATATCATCAGAGAGGCGAGAGCCATCGCGAACGCTTTCGCGGCAGGGTGGGCCGAAGGTGAGAAGGCGGCAGCATCGAAGCCTCCGAAGGCCGGCCCCGCTCATGCAGGCCCCGCTCATGCAGGCCCGGCGGCCGGCGCCGCGAAGGCCGCAGGAAGCGATCAGCCCGCAGCCTCCGAACCCACCACCACCGCCGACGACTATGACGAGCTTATCGACGTGGAAGAGCTGCATGAGGCAAAGTCTAAGCTCCTGACTATGGTGATGAAGGAATACGGCCCCATAATTTACCCTACTCTCGTCGATTACTTTGGAGTGAATGGCCTGTATAGCATGTTCTCTGACGTCTACGACAAAACCGTGAACGAGATCATCGCCAACTCAGGCGGCAATAAGGTGTCGGCTATTCAGGCCGCTGATACCATAACCAGGGCCATCGATGACCTGCTGCAAAACCTCCTGGATGACGCTGCCTTGGTGAGAGCGACCATAGGCGATGTCGCGGAATTGCTAAGCGATCCGGAGGATTAATGCCGTCGACGCTGGATGGACTGATTCACTCAGCACTGACTAAAACCTGGGGGCCGGTCAGCCAATCCGAGCTGACCGGCCAGCTCGAGCTGGCTGAGAATGCCGTGCGTGAATACGCCAGAAGCCTGGCTCAGACCAGCACGGGCGATCCCGCCGCCATTCAGGATAGCATCGCTACCTTCAGGGCCTCCAAGTATTCCGAGGCCATCACGAACCATATAACCGAACGTATCGCCGTGGAAGCTGCCGAGATATCCGACGCAATCCTCGCCTACCTTCGGCAGCATAGCACGGCTCAATACGTACCTGGATCGCTGGTGGCGACTCCGTCAGGCGTGGTGGCTCCATCTCCAGCCGGCCTGCCTGTGTCCAGCATCCAGTATACTTAGGGAAGATGGAGAACGTGCTGGGTTGTCAAAACGGTTCGAGGCCGTAGGAAATAGATGGGCTGAAGAGCCCGCTGGAGGATAGAAATGCTGCTTAAGTTCGGTTCTCTCGACCTCGGCAAGGACCATACAACCTGGTACGGCAAAATACAGAGCTACTTCGAGGCAAGCCATTCACCCGTCATCAAGGCCGGCGGGAAGCCCCACATTCAGTTTACCTACAAGGATCTGGCGAAGGGCATGGCCGTGGGCAGCATCACAGTCGCCGTCCACGGCCATATCCTGGTCTTCCCCGTCGTCATCAGAGGCGGGCAGCTTGAAGACTTCGACGTCTACTACGATCAGGCGGATCGCAGGTGGAAGTACAGCAGTGAGGAGAATCTCGACTCGGCGGTGAATGGCTACTCGCCAATGGTAGGCCTCTCCAACAGGAAGCGGCCCGATCAGCAGGAGCCCTTCGACAGAGATCCCGGCACGGAGCACACGATGATCGTCACCGCCAGCCGTGAAGAGCTTCGCAAGATGGCTGCCGTGCTTGACGCTCAGCCTGATCTGTACCTCTCCGCTCCGGAGCCGTTCATAACCGGGTTGCACAACTTCCTCTCCGAAGCCGACTATCAGCATCGCCTGCCGGAGAAGACTGCCGCCTACAACCAGAAGCATCGCTCGACGGAAGACCTGTTCAAGCACTGGGACGTTGCCGAGATCCGCAAGATCGATCTCAACAAGTATGCCGTGAAGATGGCGGCGCTTGGCGTCAACGAATCTGTCAGCCTGGAGATGCCAGCCGAAGGCGTGCGTGCGCTGTCGTACAGCTTCAGGAAGCGTGCTGAGAAGGTACTCGACGACCTGGATCGCACCAACGGCCTCGTCATTACCCGCGACGTGAGCGCTCCCGCCCATATCTTCAACGATTACGTCGATGCCACGCCTATGAATCAGACCGACGTGATCGGCTCGGCCGGCACGTACGACGTGGTCGACAGCAATGGCCGGCGCAAGACGGGCAACGTCTACCCCGTCATCAACTGGGACGGTGCTCGCTCCGGCACGTGGCTCTGGCTCGATCCGTTCGAATACGCCTGCCAGACACAGATCGCCGGTGAGAGAAGCGGCTCCAACATCATCCCGCCGCGTGGCTCCCTGGCACCGGGGCGCAAGGGTGTATTCATCGAGGATCGCGGCGGCGATCTCTGGTGTACGCCACCTGTGGTCATCAAGAGCATTAGCACGGTGGGCGAAGGCACACGAATTCTGGCGGAGGATCTGCAGTCGGCACCCAGCACGATCAACCTGGTGCTGACGGGCTCGTATCGCCATCCCGCTCCATTCATAGCCGACGTCGCCCCCGAACTCTACCGCCCGGAGGCACGCAACGTCTTCCTCCCCGCCGGCATGGCATTCGTCGAGGTGGGCAAGCTGATCGAACTCATGAAGTCGGTGGATGGAGTGGCCAAGGTGGCTTCAGCCCTACGCGAGCCCTGCACCAAGGGCGTGCGCTTCGAGGTGGAGAAGACAGCCGCCCGCTTCAAGCCGTACAGGATCTACGACAGGTCGAACCACGTCTACAAGTACGCCATGTTCGAGCCGGAGAAGAAGGCCCCCAGCGGCTCGCCTATCCTGTCAGGAAGCTATGCTGTGGCTGACCTCGTAGGGATGGACTTCATCTTCAAGACCGCCAACATGGAGATCGACCTCCGCAAGATGGAGGGGATGCGGCCGGGCGAACACGCTACGGTGTGCGGCGCCGGGCTCGACAAGAAAGCCATGGCCCTCACGGAAGCCGGGCGTGAGAGAGTCAATCCGCGTCAGTACGCCGCCGGCAACGAGCAGTATCCGATCGACGATCTGGCCCACGCACGATACTCACTCGCCAAGGTGGCTCAGTTCGGCAGCCCGGAGGAGCAGATCCGCATCAGGGGCGAAGTGATGCAGAAGTACCACGTACTGCAGCAGGAGTACAAGCAGGCTTCGGTGCTGCTGGAGAAGCTGCCGGGCTGGGAAGGCACCCTGAAGCTGGCCAGAGCTTACGCCGAAGCTGAGCCGATGGCTTACAAGCTGAAGGATATCCTCCAGGAAGCCGACTGGCCGATAGTGAAGACGGCTTCGGAGTGGGATACCGACGACAGCCTCAACAGCATCTTCAAGCTGAATCTCGTCACGCCTGACAACGTGGCGTACTTCTCAGACCTCGTCCCGGCATTCGACGCCGTGGAGGAGGCGCTGGTGAAGCTGCTGCTGGTAGCCCGGCTGACCCCCGTAGGGGTTGAGGAAGAGCTCATCCGCGATACACTCGAAGGCGTATCCACCATCAAGAGCAAGTTCCGTGGGATGAAGCCCATGGTAACGCCGTAAGGAGGGGAGCCATGTTTCTGAGCATAATCGGCTTGGGGGAAGGACAGGAGAAGACCGCCCTCTTCAAAAAGGACCATGCCAGGAGATTTGCTGAATGGGGCAACTCCGCCGAGCAGCTCAAGTTCCTCAATAATTACGTTGATGAAGGGGCTAAAAAGGCAATGAAGGAGAAGTGGACTGGGAATCAGGGCGACATTCCCAAACCCTTGAACCAGGAACTGTTCGTCAATGGAGTAAGGGAGCTGGCCAGACGATACATGGCCGAAAACAAGATTGGCCGCGACAAGCTTACAAACATATTCACCAGCCCCTACGAGGAAAACCCTGACTGGATTTACTCCCCTGCCTGGGACGAGACGCTGGATAAGACGGCAGGGTTGAGGATTCTGAGAGCGATCGCGAGGTTATAGCACGCTGCAGCTACCTCTATTGCTGTGAAGCGGCTATATGTAAGCGAATGTAGCCCGGGCTGGTCCGGGGTAAAGAGGGAGATATGCCAAGGAGCAGGGTTGAGGCTGAGCCTCGAGCCGATTTACAGGTCCCATACCTGAAAGCTCTACGGGCGTACGCCTACTCAGGAAAGACTTACGAAACGGCCATGGAGTATCTCGACAGGATGCACATGGCCGTTCCACCCGATGACGTGAAGATCTACCGCGCCATGTATAGCAGATGGCAGGTAGAAGCCCGTCGGAGCAACCGCTATTATCGATTCACCTCCGCTCAGGCCAGGAAGCACAACATCGACCCCATCTACACCTACGTAATCGAACGCGACGATCCACGCAGCCATGGGGCGCAGCAGATGAACGAGCTGCTTGGCTCGATCAACAACGTCAACCTGCGTCGTGCGGTGGATATCCTGCTCTACCTGGGCGATACTCCGGAGACGATTGCCGCAACGCTTACCACACACAACTTCCTCCCGCGTATCGACGTCGACCTGATCGAGCTGTACTGGGAGTTCTTCTGGGACGTCCAGAGCATGAATCACGAGTCATGGAAGCGCTACGTGGGGTGGATGAAGCCTGGCGACGAGATGCGGTATCACGTACGCAGCCTGGGCACCAAGACCCACGCCATGCTCAGGCAGGATGCCTACCTGGGCGGAGCCGGCTTCCAGCCTGAACGTGCTTCGCTGAAGCAGATGGCTCTGCTCGACGCCATGTTCGAGGAGGAAAGCGCCAAGCGATTCGAGCCTGGAGCGTCGGTGGACATCAACACCCTGTGCCAGCTCTCCAGAACGTTTCTGGCTCACAAGACGAGGTTCAACGCCGAGGAAGCACTGGATGCCGAAGCGAAAGGCGACTCCGACGTGCCCAAGCGCTTCCGCGTGATCCTCTCCGAACGCGAGCGTCAGGCTGAGAACGTCAGCCACGAAGATCTGGGCATAACCGGGTTGCCTATTGCCCTGCAAGACCTTGACGGAGAGTTTGGCGATCCGTATCAAACCAGCATGTTAAGAGAGTCAGGTCAGGAGGAGACGTGATAGCGGCCCCGCAGGCTGCGGCCAGGGCCGCCAAGGCGTCTGAGTGTGTCTACGTCAGCCCTTCGGATTACGCAGAGGGCTGGTTCCACCTCAATCAAACCACGCCTTACTCACTCGACAAGATGCCCTACATGCGGCCGATCTTCAACTGCGGTGCCAGGAAGATCGTCTTGAAATGCGGCCGTCAGGTAGGGAAGAGCGTATTCCTGCTCTGCACCGATCTCACCTACACGTCTAACTACCCCGGCTTCTCCGTACTCTACGGCGTGCCTGACGAGACCAAGCTACGCACTTTCTCCGGACAGAAGATGCACACCATGATCCAAGCTTCGCGTGAATGGCGCAAGAAGTACATGACCGGGCCCGACGTCTTGAACAACGTCTTCGAGAAACGCCTCAGCAACGGCTCCAACATATACATGAGAAACGCCGCCAATGTCGGGAACTTCCGTGCACCTTCCGCCGACAAGCTCGATCTCGACGAAGTGCAGGACATGCAGTCGGACGTACTCGAGATCGCCGAACACACACTCTTCGCCTCGCCATTCAAGATCGAGATGTTCTCCGGCACGCCCGGCTCCTTCCAGACTCCCCTTGAGGGCTACTGGCGTGAGAGCACGCAGAACGAATGGCTCATCCCGTGCCATTCCTGCAACAGGACGACCAAGGCGGGCCCGGAAGTGTTCACCACCTATTTCTGGAATTGCATCGGGATCAGCAATATCTCGCCCTCAGGCCTGATCTGCTCACGATGCGGCAAGCCCATCCACGTTCTCGACGGGCGCTGGGTGGCGTTCAATCACGGCCCTAACATGGAGGGATTCAGGGTGCCACAGCCGATCAGCCCGTTTGCGAATTTCGAGGATATCTGGGATCAGGTCAACAAGCGCCCTACCGGCACCGTCCACAACGAAGTGCTTGGCCTGTCATACGACTCCGCCGACAGATACTTCACCATCTCCGAACTCCAGGCGGCGTGTGGAGAATACCGCATCGTGACCAAGCTGTCCGAAGCCGAACCCCGAATGCAGTCGCTCATCAAGAGCCGCCAGTGTGTCGCCGGGATCGACTGGGGCTTGAACCGCGAAGGCGGCGGCGATACCGTGCTGGCGATCTTCCTGCTGGTAGAGCCTACCGATTCGCGGCTAGTGTACGCCATCAAGATGCCCAAGTACATGGAGTGGAACGATCAGGTGCAGTTCATGGTGGAGCGCCTGAGAGAGTTCGGCGTACGCCTGGTATGCGCCGACTGGGGCGCCAGCGGCAATCGAAACGTCGACATCGCTCGTGCGATGGGCGCCAAGAGGATCATCCAGATAGAGTACGTCAACTCCGGCGCCGTGATCGAGAAGTACGAAGGCGAGCTATCGCTGCTCAGGATCAACCGTACTCAGGCTCTGTCCACCTTCAAGTCGGAAGTGGTAGGTCAGAAGAACATCACTTTCCCCGTGTGGGAAGACTTCGGGCCATACGCTGAAGATATCCTGGTGGAAGGGGTGGAGCTGACTTCGACAGGCAAGCTGAAGTACGACCATCCCAAGGGCACGCAGGACGACTTTCTGCATGCAGCCGTGTATGCCGACATCGCTCGCAAGATCGTAACCGGCCTGCCCCTCACGGATATCGTGGCGAGGATGGATCGAGAAGGCCAGGCCTGGTACGTGCCACAGCAGCAGGTATGAGCCGCTGCAGCAGACCGGATGGGCGGGTGGTGGGCTGTGAGAGGCTGGCCACCCGCTCTTGTTGACCATCCCACGAGGCCTGATGCATAGTATGGCGTCAGCGAATAGAAAGGTGGCTAAAATGTCAGCGCCAAAGAGCTCCCGGTACGCGAAGCTTTTCTCCTCAAATCAGCCCCCCTCTTCCAACCCCCTCCCTGAAGGTCTTTCTGAAACCCCACCCGTCCCCGAAGACCCCTATGCCGACACCCCGCTCAACGAGCTGCCCTTCCCCGTATGCGGCATGTGCAGATATCGCACCGCGCTTCAGGGTATCTGCATGGCGCTGCCGCCTCAGATCGTCCCACGCCTCATCGTCCCCGCACCAGTCAAGGTAGTCCGCCCGGGCTCGATGCCCCCCATGTCCGTCCACGTCAGTCCCATGCGTGTCGTAGTCCAGGAACGCGAAGCTGGATGCGGCCTCTTCGACCGGCTGGCGGATCAGGAATACCAGGAGCGGGAAGAGTACAAGGCCAAGGCCATGGCGGCGCTAGAAGGGCTGGAGGAGGCCGGCGAGGCCGACGATGCGGACACGCCAGATACACCCCCAACAATGCCCGGCAACGATACCGGGACGAACAGGCCTCCGCTTATCGTCCTGAAGTGAGCGCCAAACAGCTACCGCCCACGGCAGCGGCGGGCGACGATCCCGCCGCCGCCAACGCTCCCTCTGCGCCCGATACTTGTTGGGCCGAACCGGAGCGCAAGACCATGTCCTTTATGGACGTGACGGCATGCTACGTTTGCCACTTCGGCCTCTATCACACTAAGGATGATGCGGTCTCGGTCGACTTCGACTTCCCGCTGGATCACGATGGAGAAGCCGTAGCGCCAAAATGGCCCCTAAAGTACTTCGGCGTGTTGGGTAAGACGGTATTCACTGATCGTTCGGAATCCGATCCACAGACAGGGCGCGGCAGAATAATGCTGCACTTCTACTATGCCGGACTCTCCATTACGCCAAGCGATAGCGTGCTGGAGGCGATGAAGTGGGATGCGCTGCACTCGAGATCTGAATCGACCTATCCGCTCGCTCCCATCAAGTACCTGCTCGCTCGGATCATGAAGGCTACGTGCAAGCCATGACGCAGAAGACGCTGGATGAGCTGAAGCGGCTACAGGCCCTGTCTATCCATCTCGCCTCCGTGGCGCGAGCGGTGGTGGCGGTGGGATGATGCAGCCCTCGACTTCTATCCTGGGACGCAAGGAAGCAAAGGCCATCTTCGCCCCGGATGACATCAGAACGCTCCCGGCATTGCCGTGGGCCAAGGTGAGCCGCGTCGGCGCGATTAGCGATAGGGACCTACTGGGTAAACTCTCCGTCGATCAGGCAGTGGAGATAACCATTGACTTACATGGGCAGTATCACGAACCACTCATGGTTTTTGATTTAGACACGCTGCCACTCGACGTCTCCGTGCTGGGTGTAAAGTTCAGGAAGGTCAAGAGCGTGTTCAGGGATTTCTGCACGCTCATCATCACGTATAGGGTCGACATGGACTTCAAGCCAACGCTGCGGAACGCCCCTGTCGAACTCCTGAACAACATCGTAGAGTGGGATTACCACCATGCCGATCGCGATGACGGCTTGAGCTGGCTGAACGCCAGCGTAAACTATCTGCTGGGGAAGTTCATCCTATCCAGGAAGGGGCAATGGGGTGGAAGGTGATTTCAAGCTGCTGGACGTAGTAGGCGACAAGGCTTCTCCACGGGCGAGGAAGAACGTGATCAGCGTAGCGGTGCAGTTCAGAAACGACCTGGCGATCGGATACGCCACCATCACCTTCAACGCCCCAGATCCAGCAGGATTTGTGCTGCCACGCATCATCAAGCCGCATCGCGCCTACTGCCCTACCGATAAAAGGCTCTGCGATATCCTGAGCGATTTCAAAGAGGATTCGGGTAATGCCGATACTGTAGAGCGCTGGCTGAAGAACCGGTATCCATTTTGCAGGCCGGGAGGATGAAGATGAAGTGGACCAAGAATCTGGACAAGATCAAGATCGAAGTCGAGAGGAATGTCGTCCTCAGATATGCTTACGACCACGACAGGGGCGAGATGGTAGAGGCAGAGCCCGCCTGGCGCCCCGGCGTAGCCTTCATCAGCTACCTCGGCAATCGATACTACGGCCGTGTGCTGACTACTGTAGAGCCATGGGGAATGCCTATGTCGTTCGCCCACTACCTGAAATCGGGAGATTGCCTCGAGATATCGGCGGAGAAGGCTGACGGGCTCAAGCGCAACAAGACGAGGATCGTAATCATCCCGGATTCGAAGAGCTCCACCATGGAGCAAGCCATTGCCAAAGGACGCTTCAAGGATTCTCTGTGGATCAGCGTGAGCCAGGAGATTTTCAATCTCCTCGTATCCATCTCGAAAGGAGAAGTGGGCGATGTATCGTAAGAAGGATCCCCCTGACTTCCTCCCCGCCAGGAAGGACATGAAGGTGGTAGCCACACTCGTAGACGACGTGAGCGGGACCAAGGTCCACATCGGCCTGGTAGATAGCTGCTACGAGATCCTCCTCGAGCCACCCCACCCGGGGGGAGAGGCACGCCTCTCCAACGTATCCAGGCTCAACACCGAAATCTTCAGGGAGCTCAAGAATCTCCCACTACCCAAGTGAACCAATAGGAAGGAGAAACCGTGGACGTCAAAAATCATGAGATCGGGAAGGCACTAATGAAGGCAGGCCCCGGGTGTAACCTCGAGGCCCCGAACCCTAAGTTGCGCAACCTGGTGTCCAGCTTACTGATATCCTTAGGAGAGCTAGACGAGCTCGTCACAGGGCTCCATGAAGTTCTGGAGCCTATCTTGGCCCCGTCCCTGCCGAAACCGCCGGCTTCTGACGAGAGCGTAACACCTTCTGACCCCACGGATTCACCGCTCTGCGCTAAATTGCGGGATTCCTTGGATCTACTCCAGGCTGAGAAGGATAGAATAAGAATGTTAACCAGCTACATCGAAGTGTAGCCCGTGCAGAAAGGAGAAGCCATGAAAGCCGGAAGACCGATGCGGGTGGCCTTTAATGCACCGCCGGAGAGAAGGGACTGCTCCGCACAAGGAGAGGCCAGCGACGCCGACATGGCATTGCGCGAAATCGTCGGTAAGCTTGTCGAAACCGCTAACGGATCTATTCCGTTGACAAACCCGACACCGAGGAGGGTGGATGTACATGTTTCGATTTAGGCAACAAATAGCGTGGTGGATTCAGCCACGCTTCACAGCGGTGTGGGGGTGTTGTGTTCTCCACCCCTTTTATCGTCTGAGGGTACTGGTGAAAACCTTTCTCCGAGACCATCTAGCGATGGGTGCAATATCCTCCTACTGTCGAGACTGCGGCAGGAATGTTCACGATTTCGATGCCCCGGATTGGGCATGGCAACAGGTATGGGGCGATTCTGGTGGTGTCCTATGCTATGACTGTTTCAGCGAGAGATGTCATAAGCTTGGAATCCCCCCGGTCTGGTCTCTGACAAATCTTCGTAGTCAGCGAGCCGGGTGTGTTTCACAAGATATACTAAAGTGCGAGAGGGGGTGAAAATGCGTAGTTACGAAGAGATCATAGCGGATTTGGCGCATGCAACTGAGGAGGAGGTTATGACCTTAGTTGAGACTCTGCCTGAGTCTGAGTTGACAGTTCAGACCCTTCCTGCGGGTACAGTCATTATCCTGAAAGGAGGGTTTGGTATCCCTCTCAGATTGATCGCTGATGCTCAGGTCGAAGTTTCCCGCGTCAACTGGATTCTTGATCTGTGGACAAGAGAAAAGCGTCGTAGGGGAAAACACATCTAAATTCGCATCTTGATGTATCTCCCCCAGATGGGCCGTGATATCAGTGCATCTGGGGGAATCCTCTAGCAGTTCACAGTACAGAAATCATCAACAATCGATAAAACGAAGCTATCATCATCGTTTACATACACCTGCATTAGATTGCACAGGGTTTCAAGCGATTCTGTTGATCGAAAGAAGAAGGTGGATTCGGTATGTGGCACAGCACACAGCTTTTCAAGCATCTTATAGAGTCTTGTGTAATCTGCATCATCTCCGTGTAGGTCATAGCTGACAGTATAAAGAACTGACACAGGCCCCAATTCTCTCATTCGCGCTTCAAGGAGTCTAGCTAGTACCGCTAATAACCTGGATGAAACCACACGGAGCTTCATCGAAGAGCTTAGGCCTATCTCAAGAGGTCACACATAGAGCGGGGAGTGGAGTTTACCGGCAAGGAACTTCAGGGCTGCTCGGAGGTCGCGGCCGGGATATTAACGGCCATCTTGATGATGCAGAACATCCGGCAGGCAATCCTCGACGCCGCTGCAAGGATCAACCTGTGATGCCTGATTACCGCTATAGGAAGCGCCCTGTAACGATCGAGGCCTTCCAGATGACACGCGAGCGGCGTCTGGACAACAGAGACTGGCCTGACTGGATGAATCGGGCATGGAACCTCAAGCGAGGCACCCCTGGCTCGCTCTTCCCTACCATTGCCGGCTCCGGTGATGGCACGCTCTCAATAGGCACCCTCGAGGGCAATCTGGAGGTATCGTTCGACGACTGGATCATCCGTGGCGTGCAGGGAGAAATCTACCCCTGCAAGCCCGACATCTTCGCCGCTACCTACGACAAGGTAGAGCAGGAGTAGCCAAACAGCCAGAGAGCAGGCGGCGCTCGAGCGATCGGGCGCCGTCTTTTTACCACTCTCGCCCGCTCGCTGAAGGCCGTAAAATCTCCAGATTATGAGGTATAAACCCTTTAGGTTGGCGTTTGTCGACCTGGGTGCCCATGCCCGCGTCATGGGAGAGTGGAGGCGGAAGCTCGTGAAGAACGATTCCGCTGTCGAACGTAGGAGGTACGAAATGAGGATGTTTACGCTGACCGAGTTCGGGCTCATGGCCGGGGTGGTGGTGCGCCACAACCACTATCCCCGCGTCGTGGTGGGCCCGAAGGACGAGATCGTAATGGGTAGGAAAGACTACCCAGACGGCCTCAAGGGCCCCTATCCAGAGGCCCACAGCCCCGAGGGGCGTGAAGACGCCCTGGCCCGCTGGGCCGCGCTCGGGGTCAACTGCCCGCACCTGGGTGAGGTGTGGGAGTACCGGGATCTGATGTCCCCCTGGTACTGGGACCCGGAAGGCGAGCCCGGGGGCATCTGGCAGTCCCCCGACCGCGCCCGGCGGAACCGGGCGGCCACCGAAGGCTGCCCCATCTGCGGAAGGCCGTGGGCGGGGATAACCCCCCACGCGGTCGTCCACGCCGACGCCTCCCTCAAGGACGGCGTCGATCTCCGGCGGCGGGGGGACAAGGAGGGGTGGGTGCTGCTGAAGCACCACAACCCCGGGAAGGATTCCAGGGCGCTGGTCATGGTGGACATGGCCAGTGTAGCCACTGACATCTCCCTCCCGGACGACCCCTCCAAGCACCCTGAGGTGGTCGTACGCGACACCACCAGCGGGGCGGCAGTCCCGCGTCAGGCCATCCTCCTCTCCCCGGGAAGGGAGTTCAGACTCATCCTCCGGGTGGGTGAGCGGGAGGAGGAGATGGCCGTGAGGATGCAACGCGAGGGGCCCGACGTAGTCGTCACCCCCCGCGAGAGCGCGGCTACGGTCGAGGCCAGAAAGGCCAAGGCCGAGGCGAGAGCCGCGAAGGAGGCCGTGTGGGAGAAAGCCCTACGGCAGGTCCGGGAAGGGGTGCGGGCATGAATCCTCAGATGACCCCCCGGCAGAAAGCGCTGAGCAGGATCATGGAAAGGGTCTTGTTCGGCAACTCGATAAAGACGATAGCCCCCGACGTAGGGCTCGCCAGCGCGACCATCTACAAGATGGCCAACGGGGAGGGTAACATGTCCACGAGTACCCTCCGCAAGCTGGCCCACTGGCTCCATGACAACGGCTACGAGGAGGAGGCAGCCGAAGTCAAGGGCCTCATTGCGGGGGCATTCCGGCGTAGTGAGTGCCTCCACTTTGGCACGGAGGCACGCCGTGAGCTGGCAGCCGAGTTGCACAAACTCGGGACGCCGGCTCATCTCGCGTCGGAGATCGGGATCCCCAGGCCCGAAGTCGACAAGGCGTTTGCATCACGCCGCCTGGAGGATCCGGCGAGCGTATCCGCCATCCGTGAGTGGCTGGAAGCCTTCCACCCCAAGGTGGCGGCACGGATGGACTGGAAGATGCTTGGGAGCGGCATGAGCCACGGCCGCGTCCACCACGTGGCGCCCAAACCGCCGCAGCCGGCCGCTCGACCCGCAGCCCCGGCTCCAGCCCCTCAGCCGATGCCAGCGAGGAGGGAGCTGATAGACAGCTCGCTGGCCCTCTTGGAAGGGCTGGTCGAGTTGGGTCTCGACATCCCCGCCAATTCGATCGGGGAGCGGATCTCCGCCAACGTCTCTGAGATGCTCCAGGCTATGCCCGCGAGCGAAGTGAGGCGGACGAACGCTGTCCACGAATGGCTGGCGACCACCAGCGTCAGGGTGGTCGAGGGGATGGAGATCCTCCTCCGAAGGGCCCTGGCCGACAACAAGGCCCTCGATGCCGAAAACGAGGCCCTGAGGGGCCACAACGGAAAGGAGCAGGGATGAAGCTCCTCGTCAGAAAGATCTCCGACGTCCCCGAGGAGGCATTCCTGCCTCCCACCCGGGGACACTCCGATCCCGTTGAGGCGGGCGAGGAAAGAACCTGGGAGCTCGACGTCGAGCTCCGCCGTGGTGTTTACCTCGAGGCGACCGACGAGGTCAGTCGGCACGGGCTGAAGTCGGCCCGCGTCCTGGTAGGCGCGAAGTGCGTCGCCTATCTCGGACAGGTAGCCGACGAGACCTGGGAGCTCGTCGAGAGGTACTAAACATATGCCCCCGCCCCCGGCTTCGGCCGGGGCGGGGGCTTTCAAGGAGGATGAGATGAGAACGATCGCAATGTTGCTTCTGGCCATAGCAGCCTGCTCGGCCGAGATTCTGAGATACGATACCGACACCCCCATCTTACCCTACGGCGTGAGCCATGACTGGAGGGGTGTCTATTTCGACCTGGATGACTGGGACACGATGTCCTACCCCCACGCCACGGGGACGTTCAGGGTGGACTCCATTGAGGTATGGTACAATAGGTGGACTTCCCCGCCTGAGTGCAAATACGTCATCGCGCTTTTCAGCGACGACTGCGGCGGGCTAGGCAGTCCACCGCCCTGCAATATGGTCTGGAAGACCGTACAGGATAGTCTGAGGCAGCCATCCATCATAACGTGCGACGCCCCGTTCGACGTGCGGACGTTCACGGGCCACTTTTGGATAGCCGTGGCGAAGACTACTCCGTACGGGCCGGATATCTCTCTACAATTAGGGTCTTGCGAGTACGCCTTTCGAGATCACTCCTACCACTGGCAGGAGAGTGGATTGAGGGGGTTGGAGGCCCTCGACCACTACCAGTGCCACAGTTATCGGATAAGGGCCCATGGAGAATGGGTCCAGACGTCTTCGCTGACCCCGATGACCTGGGGCAGCATCAAAGCAACCTTGGGCCGATAGGCCCGGCGCGGAAAGAGAGGACAAACAATGACCAGGAAAAATTTCATAGAGACGGTCCAGGAGATGTTCAACATCTCCGGAGATTTTCTGGAGTTCACGTTCTCGTCTGCTCCCACCGCGACGTTCTCGCGGGGGAGCAAGTTCGCGCAGGTTGAAGGTTGCGGGCTGCGGCTCGCAGCTTTCAGCGTTCCGGGTAGCGTAAATCTCTACGTGGACCCGGACGCGTTCGACGAGAACGGGTTCGAGGAAGACGGCTCCTACCAGGATGACCAAGAGGCCATCCTGGGCCTTGCGTGGCGCACGGGAGCCACGCGGAGGCTGCTCATCGAGACAGCCCGCGGACTGGAGTGGCTCGAGGGGCTGCTCCGGAGGGGGGAGACGCCCCCGAATGATACGAAGGACTTGCCGTATACCCCGGAAGGGGTCACGGTGATGTCGTTGATGGCGGGGGAGGGGCCCCTGCCGTTGGTCCCCTGGATGCTCCGGGATGAGCTCCGGAGCAAGATCGGAGCCCCGGGGTCCTACAAGGCCCTGGAGAAGGCACTCCGCGAGGAGGAAGCGGAGTAACGAAGCACCGGCTCAACCCGCCTCTCGTAGGGGCGGGACGCTTTGACGTAGGACGAAGGAGGACAAATGAAGAACGCAAGGTGGAAGAAACAGCGAGGCACCGACCTCCCCTGTCTCTGGGACGGGGAGAGTGTTTGGTGCTTCTTGATGGGGCCGGCGGAGGGCGGGAAGCGGACGTGCAAACTGTCCGCCTATCCGCCCCAAGTGGTCCACACCCCACGGGCCGTCGTCTTCGACCTCTACGTCGAGGACGAGGCCGACGCCAAGGCGGTGTTGGAGGTAATAGCCTCCCACTGTCAGGATTGCTCCGACGCCCACGTGGCGTTAGGGGTGATGGACGGTAAGGGGCTGATCGGGAATCGGTCCCTTATCGACGAGGGGAGGCTGTAGGCAAGAGCAATGGGCAGGGCGGGGCGAGACCTTCTCAATACGAGAAGGTCAACCCTCGCCCTGTTCTTTTTTACCTCGTCGAAAACGCTATCGTATTTGGTATAAATAATATAGAGCAGGATATACCTGCTGGTTCATTCCTACGAGGAGGGCCGAGATGGCTCGAGTGAACGACATGGAATTGAGCGAAACGGTGACGGCTTCTCTGACCAGTTACGAAGGGGTCCCCGTGCTGAAGGTGACCCAGGAAGACGGAAAGGTCGGATATCTGGCACCATTTCGTGGATACTGTTTCCAGGTAAGTGGGAGTCTCGAGGGCGTCCGAGATCTAGGGGCGAGCACAGTAGTCGGGCTTGGGAACTTTCTCAAGTCGGACCTGGTGCGCCAGCCATACCCGAGGAGCCCCTATGCCTGCAATGCCAGAACCCCCGTATGGGGAGCCTTCCGGGACATGGCGGACCTGGCTATTTGGAGGTGGGCTAAAAGGGAAATGAGCTACTACTACTTCCCCCAGGAAATGGAGGACTTCATACAAGCCACGATAGCGTGGCTTGCTACGGAAGTATCGAGAGACAAATAGAGGGCAGGCAGGGGCGACCGGATAGCCGGCGCCCCCTATCCCTCCCCTCTCTCTCTTAGGCTTCTTTTTACCTCGTCGAAAACGCTATCATATTTGGTATAAATAATATAGAGAGGAATATCCCTCTCATCTCATGGGGCATGCCGCCCTGAGTGGCGGCTAGGGAGAGGGCTGCACCCCCTCCCGAAGAGTGGCCTGGCTGGCATGGTGTCAGCCGGGCCATCCTAACTCTATCGTGCAGGATAGAGGAAGGAGGCAGCGTGAACGCTGCCATGCGAGCGTTTCTCTGCTGGGGGGTAACCCCCAGTGGCCGGGTTCGCGAGAACCCGGCAAATGCGTACTCTGCCGGGCCGGGGTCGGCCTGGCAGAGTTGGTTCTTGTCCCCCGAGTCCATTAAGGACGCGGGGGAGGGGAACTCCCTGGTTGAGTGGGCCCTCGTGGAGGGCCTGCTTAACCGGGGTTCCCTCCAGCGGGTGAAGTATCCGCTGGAGCTCCCCCTCTGGTGGAGGGGGAGTGGCCGATGGGCGGCCCAGGACCAGGGGGGCTGGTACGCCCCCCTGGTCCAGGCTGTCCTGGCCTGGACCGGAATGAGCGATGAGGAGCGTGGACGCTGGGAGGCAGCGTCCGCGCTCCTGGCCCTCTGGGACGCAGATACAACCCAGAGGGCAGCGCGCCTCAGGGCCGCCGAAAGGCGAGCCCTGCGGAGAGGGCTCTGCGCCGAAGAGGCGCAGGGTCTGATGGCCGCAGAGGATGCGGCCGTCGAGAAGTTCCTTAGCCAGGAACAAGAGTTCCTGGCGGAGGAGACTCAGTGGGAGGCGATAGCCTCCCGTCCCGTCTTGTCCAGGGTGGACCTAGACAGGCACTTCCCCGCTCCCTATTTCGATAGGGAGCGGAAGGCCCTCCTCTCGGCTGTCTATGACAGCTGTGGGGAGGGGAAGGAGGAAGTTCTGATCCTGAATGGATCAGACCTGCAGAAGGACCTGCTTCGGCAGGTCCTGAATATAGGGGGCGTTTACGCCCCCCACCGGCCCTTCAGGCCGGCGCTCCCATAGGGCGTGGAGCGGGGCGACCGGCGTGGGCCGGCGCCCCCTATCCCTCCCCTCTCTCTCTTAGGCTTCTTTTTACCTCGTCGAAAACGCTATCGTATTTGGTATAAATAATATAGAGCAGGATATACCTGCTGGTTCATTCCTACGAGGAGGGCCGAGATGGCTCGAGTGTTTCATTGTGATATCTGCGGAAAAGAGGATGAGGAGAGCCTAGGAGTGAAGGAAGTCATCAGGAACGGGAGGGTGTTCCTGATATGGGTCTGCGAAAAGTGCGAATCTAAGAAGGAGGCCCAAGTGCGAATCTAAGAAGGAGGCCCCTGAGGGCTAGCTTTCGGGCTAGCTCTCAGGGCGATCCATTACAGATTTCTTTTTTGCCCTCTCTCTATTCCTCGTATACTTCAATCAGATAACCAGTAGCGAACAGAGGAGGCTGGCATGATCACCAAGAATAAGACCTGGCTGGAGACCAACGGGCACTCCCTGTCCGAGCTTCTTTCTCCCGATACTCTAGATCGCTTCGCTTCTGAGTTGGAGAAGATCAAGAAGCATGTCAGAGCCTTTTCTGATGACGAGGCGCTCCGCCTTGCGCTAGCCATTACGAAGCCCTTCGAACAGTTCTTCCCTAACCCATACATCTGTCCTGCTGGTAAGCGCACTGTAGGATATGGCCATGTCATCAGAGGGGGCGAGCCTCCTTTCCCCTGGACCGAGCCTCAGGCGGCTGAGATCCTTCTGAATGAGTTCATCCAGACGTATGCCCCCAAGGCCAAGCTGGCCTGGAATGCCAGGAAGGATCGCAAGTTTCGTACTGAAGAATGGGACGATCTCCCCAGCAACATCCAGGCAGCCCTGATGTCTGCCGTATACAACTGCGGCCCTGGAATCATCTCTAGGGGATCGTGGGTAGCTAAGCCCGGGACTCAAGGTGCCACTTCGTTCTACAGCTGGTCCAGGGGTGGAGGGAAGAGGCTGGCCGGCTTGGTACGCCGCCGCTTCTGCGAGTGGAAGATGGCGCTCACAGGCGAGATCGATCTACAGCCAGATGGATGGAGGAATTGGTATAACACCCATCCTTAGGCATTTGGATTTTGAGGCAGTGAGAATTCTCGTATACTAAAAGCGAGAAGGGAGAACTTCATGGTTCGAGTCAGCCAGCAGAAACTCGACGACTGGTCGAGGCAAGCTATCGGTGAATACCTCGAGGGCGATACCAAGCTCGACGATCTGGTCACCAAGATAGCCCGCGCCAACGACCTTTCTGTAGACCAGATCAAGCTGCTGGCACAGAACACCAACGTCAAGCTGCGTGTTCAGCGGCCTAACCTGAAGTTCGCGGCAGTGGATTCTGCCGCTGTAATAGACGCTCTCCAGCTCAGGGACCCCAGGAGTGCAACGGAGGTGAAAGTCGCTTCCATCGACCCTGAGCGAGAGCTGTCGGGAACGAGGGAGACGATGTTAGACAAGTACCTGGCCGACCGTGGAGCCATGGTCAAGAAGGCGCGGTGCGAACGTGTCCTGCATCCGTCGAACATGCTTCTGCTGTCCGACGTCTGCCAGGAGAAGATCGCCTCCGCCAGGCGAGTCCGCACCAACATCGTCAACCAGCTGCGTGGGGTAACGAGCGATTTCGTCCAACTGCTGGAGAAGGAAGCTCGTGCCAACGGCTCGATCGACAGGAGCTACACCTCAGTGATGAGCGTGCGTGGCCAGAAGATCGTCGACGACCTCTTCAAGGCTGCACACGAATCGCTGGAGAACCTGCATTGCGCCGACTACGCCCCACCCCGGTTCGTAAAGTACGCCGGGGTGATGGACCCCAGGCATCCACTGCTGAAGACGGTGGACCAGTACATCAAGCTGGCCTACCAGCTTCGCGACGTAGATAAGGAGATCAACGCTCTCGAACGCGAGCGCGTCGAGATCGCCGCACTCGTAAAGAGAGCTTACGGCAAAGAACTGTAGGTGTAAATGTTCCTGAGAGTTCTTGACGGCATGGACAAACTGTCGGCTCAAAACCTGAGCGCCCTGGGTGGTACGTTGGAGGACGTCACTCCATACATACCTCAGCCCAGGGCGATGCCGGCTCCGGTATCGCTGGTCACCAACTTGGGCGTACCGATCTATCTGTCGGGCAAGGTAGACAAGCTGCTTCGGGCATCGGCTAATAAAGCACTGGGTCGCAGACTTGGGGCGGCCGCCGACAAGGCTATCGGCCGCGTATCCTACGTGCCGGTCAATGTCGGCATGGAAGCTCTCAGCAGATTCGGCATCCCCGGCATCGTTGAAGGGCGCTACGGACGCGAGCAGCGCGGGGCTTACAACTACGGGGCCAACATCGGGCGGCAGCTGCCATTCCTGGCTCACTTCGCCAACATGAGACGCAATCGGGAAGCCGGTCTCGGAGGCATACGCGGGACGATGGGGCAGGGTATCACGTCCAGCCTGCTGAGAGCCAGAGCAGCCGCTGCGTCCAAGCCGGCTCCGACCTACATGCCGCCACGCCGGCCGGATACAGACGTCAGATTCAGGCATACAGCCCGGAATATCCTCCGGAGACAAGGGCGTAAGCAATGACAGATCTCGAGAGAATGCTTTTGGTAGGGCTGAGGGCTCAGGAGTCCATGGAGAAGGTAGCTGGATGGGGCGAGGTGGCGCTGGGCGGCGGCTTGACGCTGGCCGGCGTGCTCGGCGCCGGCGTGCTTACCGCCATCAATCGCAAGAAGAGCGCCCGGCGACTTGCCATCCAGCAGGATGAGTCGTGGAACCGGCTGATAAGCAAGTATCCTGAGTTCAAGAACGATAACGAAGCCAGGTCGAACTTCGACGCTATCTTCAGCGTCGCCCCCAGCGTCGGCTCCATACCTCAGTACGTAGCCCCCATCATGCGTCAGGCCAAGACCTACGGCACGGAGGGCCTGCCGCTTGAAATCGCCAAGGGGCTCAAGGAAATCGACTGGCGCGACGCTCAGACGCAGGAGATCCGTGACAGGATTCCTACATCTCTGAACGTAGCCAGAGTCATCGGAGTAGGGGCTGCCGACGCCGCCGCCCGCTCTACGGTGGATCGAGCCATAAGGTCGGTAGCTGACTAATGATGCTGAAGCGGATACACGTCGGGGCGTACGACCCTGAAGGCGAAGCCAGGGTGATGGCTACCCTTCGCCCTGGCAGCGGCCTCTTCGAGAAGTACGCTGAGGCTGAAGTCGAACTCATGCCGGAGATGGCCGACTTCTGGGCAACCAGGTCGCAGCAGCTGCATCCCGACCGTCTGGTCTACCTGCTGGTCAACATCCTCGGCGCCGGTGAATACTGGGGCTCGAACCTCAACGGCGACTTCTTCCCCGAACAAGCCCTCATCACCTATCACAAGACCTTCATGCACGCCTACCCCTTCGTGCATCACCAGAATGCCAATCCAGAGAAGGACGCTATCGGCACGCGCTGCCTGTTCGCCAGCTACAATCCACGCCCGCACGCCCATCGCGTCGAGGTGATCGTAGCACTCGACAAGGAAGACCCGCGTGCTCAGGAGATGGCCATCAAGCGGCTCGAAGCAGGCAGGATGCCGGCGGTGAGCATGGGCACGCGAGTGCCCTACGACATCTGCAGCATCTGCGGGCATCGTTCATTCACCAGACACGACTACTGCGAGCATCTGAAGCACCACCTGAACGGGATCTGGGAAGGCCGTACCCGCGTCGTGGCGATCAACGATCATCCCGCCTTCTTCGACATCAGCTTCGTCGATATCCCGGCCGACCCCTCCTCCGGCACGTTGGCCAAACTGGCCAGCACCGGTAGCGCCGTAGTGTCTTCTGCCGAGCTGGCTGAGAGAGAGGGTCTGATCTACCCGCTCAAGACGGCGGCGAAGAAGGCCGTTGCCTCCATCGAGAAGGATGAGCCGGTAGGCTCCAAGCTAGGCATCACGCCCGAACAGGCTGAGTTGATGGTGGAGAAGCTCACCAATCAGCCGGCATTGATCGAAGACGGCCGCCAGATAGCGCTGGCTGACGATCCCATGAGTGAAGACCTGCTGGATGCCCTTTCGGATTACGATCTGGAAGACATCCTCGGTACGGCAGGGGCGTGCAGAATGGCCATCAAGCCGGTGGAGATCACCTACATCTCCATCAGGAAGACCGCCGGAGCGCGTCAGGCGCGTCAGGCCTACCGACAGGGGCTGGTGCTGGCCAAGACGGCTGCCCCCGTCGTCAGACGGGTATGGCTGCCTCAGCATTTCAATCCCGGGGTGGCGGATCTGCTGGTCAAGTTTGCCAGCTCGCGTTCCTTCTACCAGCGGTGGCGGCCTGATCGCGTGCGATATCGCGACGCCTCTCTCCTGACGAAGAGCGCCTCCGCAGCTATCGAGCCCAGGAGCCAGGAGCTGGCGACAGCCGCCGCGACGTACGACGGCTATCGCTCCAGCTTCACCCAGGAAGATCCCAGGGTTCTTTTTTACCTCATGCAGAAAAACGCCAGCCTGTCCAAGCTGGCGGGATACATCCCGACGGGGGATGCCAGGCGGGATCTGGCGTCGACTGGATACGATCTACTCGTCTCCATGTCGTACCTGAGAGGGGCATATCGGTAATGCCTCTCTTCGATTTTGATTTTACCTGGAGACACGTACACTTAGGATGCCATTAAGGAGGTGGCAATGAGCGCATCGCTGACCGAACGCTTCGCTAAGCTGGTCAAGCTGGGCAGTGTTGACGATCCCGTCAATCACGTGCTCGACTTGATGAACAGCGGACAGCAGAAGCAGGCCAGTGCGGAGATGAAGAAGCTGCAGCCCGCACAGCTTCTCGAACTCCGCAAGAAGCTGGCTGAGGCTCAGGCCGAATCGGACACCCCGGGGGCGATTCCGAAGATGGAGGAAACCCCCAAGATGTCCGCGACAGAAACGAGATCGGAAGGGGATGCCGACACGAGCGTTGCACCCAGCGGCGATGGAAGCGATCAGCCTCCCACGGGGAGCGCCAATCCTTCCGTCCAGACGGTGCCGCCTGCGGCAGATCTCACGCTGGATGACCTGCTGGCTGGGATCGAGTCAGTGACTCGTGAACCTGCCAAGTCGGACATGTCCAGCCTGGTCAAGAATGCCGCACGTGAAGGCATTACGAAGGCTGTGGAAGATCTCCACGCCATGGTGCAGAAGCGGGGTAGGATGGACATAGCCTCACGCTATGGCGAGGCTTACAACAAGATCGCTTCCGTGGCAGGCGCAGCCGCTACACAGGACATGATCCTGCGTAACGAAGCTGCAGGCCGCAAGGCAGCGATCGCAGACATCAGTTCCCAAGGGGAGGTTAAGATGGGAAGCGTGAATGACCTGATCATGGGGCAGAACAAGGTCGCCAGCCCCGAAGATCTTGCAGCGTTCGTCAAGCAGCTCGCCTACAACGACACCATGCAGAAGGTCGCGATGCTGAAGGCTGCAGAGGATGCCCTGCTCGACGATGACCCCGACGAGGATGACGTCGTCGACGCGATCGACGAGATCGCGGAGACCGCCATGGACAATCCCGAGGTTTTCTCCGACGAGGATACAGAGGCCATCCTGGCGCTCGCCGACTCGCTCGAGGATGAAGAGGTTGCCGACGAGGGCGTGGATAAGGTTTCCACCGTTCTCGACTGGGCGTCTGCTCTCCGCCAGATGGGTTACTAAATGCTCTCTGTCGACGAACTCCTCAAGGCGGCTGAAGCCGAAACCGGCGTAGAGGCCAGATCCAACAGCGTCCTCGACTGGACGCCGTCCGAACTGGCCGATCGCATGGAAATGGTGGCGGTCAAGCTGGGGAGCATGTCGACAGGGACAGCGTTGAGTGATGTCCGTGACGCTGACAGAAACTCCGCCGCAATGGCGTTGTCGGAGTTTATGGGCAAACTCGCCAGCGCGATAGAGCGCCGGAGGCTGAAGGGGATCGACCGCAGGCTTCTGGCCCTATTCGCCGGAGGGGATGCCGCCCAATCGCTGGCTAAGCGTGTGGACATCACCGACAAGTACGAGGCGCTGACAGGCACCCGGTTGCAGTAGGTGGGAGGGAAGATGCCCAAGGACCAAGACATGGTTCTATCGCTCGATGGGATGGCCGAGCTTTTCAAGTACGGCTCCGCCATGGTGCGTGAGCTGGTATCTGAAAACGACCGTCTGCACAACTTCGAGCGTGCCGTCGACCTGCTTTCCCGGATGGAGAAGGTAGGTATGGTTGGCAGTTTCCCGCCGGGCCTGTCCCTGTCCGAGAAGGCGAGACGGCTCGCCGCTCTCCCTGAGAGCGAACTCGAAAAGCTCGCCTTCGCTACTTCACAGGCGCAGCGGGCTGTCATGCAAGGCAATCTGGTAACGATAAACAAGGGTGGGAGCGCCAGTCTTACCGACTTCGTGCTCTCAAGAGCAACGGGAGGAGTGTGATATGATTAGGATCCTGAGCCTGCCCGATCAGTTCCACCGCAGGACCTTCGGGATCGCCCTCGACCAGGGCGGAGCAAGGCCCGCTTTCGCCTCCGGCGAGCCGGTTGTCGTCGAATACGACGCCGACGCCGGTGAGCAGCTGATCGAAAAGATCGGCGATGGAGCGGTGCCCACTTCAGCCCCGTGGGTGGTCTTCGCAGACGTCGCCGGCTCGGCTGGCGGACGCAACATGCGCTGGGACACCGAGGCTTCGGGCGCAACCACTGTCATCAGGGATGCCGATCTGGTGTTCGTGACCGACAGATTTACCGGGGCCCTCTCCGGCTGGGTGGCTGGTGCTCCGGTCACCGGGACCGGTGTTTCCGGACACGGCTTCTGGCGGATCGCCGCTACCGGCGAGAAGGCTTACGCCACCGTCGAAGTCCCGCCTCAGGCCTCCGCAGCCGCCGGGGGAACCGTCACCCTTCGCTTCAGGCACGATCCTAACGTGCCCAACGCCTAAGAGGAGGTGAATAGTAAATGACAGAGCGCCTGAATCCCGTTGAGGTCTCCGCTCTCAACAGGCAGTTCCTCGAGATGGCGTCTACCGCCGAGGGGATCGACAAGCTCGCAGAGGTGAGCCGCGAAGTCACGGCCATCAAGGTGCGCGAGTCGAGCTTCTGGGACAAGATCATCCCGCCTCAGAACATCACCGATGCCGAGTGCTACGTTGATCGCGACTCCGATACCTTCTATCGTCAGGAAGAGATCGAGGAGGATGGAGTGGCCATGGTGCTCGACTGGAGGGGCCAGCCCACCGGCGAGTACATGCAGGGCAAGCGGTACATCGTGCCCTTCAACCGCTTCTCCTCCCCCCGGTACTGGAAGACGAAGCAGGAGATCAGGGTCTACAAGCACCCTATCACCGAGTACATCGAGAGAAACTCGGCCAACGCCGTCATCAAGCAGAAGGATGGCTACGCCATCTCTCTGGTCAACGCCGCCGTTGCCGCTACCGGCAAGATAATCAACGGCACCGGTGCTGACGGCGAGCTGGTCAGGAGCGACTTCATCAAGCTCTTCAACCTCCTGGACAGCTACGAGCTCGAGTCGAAGAAGATCCTCATGAGGAAGGACGACTTCAACCAGCTGCTCAACTGGAAGAGCAGCGAGCTCGACCTCGGCGCGTACGACGTGGCCAAGGATGGCTACACCTACGCGAAGCTCATGGGACGCGAGATCATCACCACCATCAAGAACGTCTTCCCGAAGGGGTACATCTACTGCTTCACCGATCCGCAGTTCATCGGGAAGCACTACACCCTCAACGACTTCCAGTTCGAGATGGAGCAGCGCTTCCAGACGATCCAGTGGGAGCTCAGCATGGAGATGGGTACTGCCCTGGGCAACATCTACTCCTGCGCACTCCTGATCGTCCCGCAGGCGAATGAGGAAGAGGAGCCTTGAGGCTAACTCCTGACTGATGGAGACTGAACTCGAGGCACGTGGGCAACTGACGGAGTAGAGAAGGGGAATCATGGTAGTAAGAATCAAACACCTGGGAGATCGCGAGGACCCCGGGATTGCCGTTGGTGGGTACACGCTGATGCCCGGCTTTACGTCTCCGAACATCTCCATCGTCGACGGCTCGCCTGAGCATGATCGAATCTCACAATTAGTGAGAGATGGAGTTGTCGAACTCCTACCGGCTGACCCCGGGGGCAGGGATATGAGCAGATCGACCATATCCTCTACCCCCGGGGGCATCGTGCTGAGCCGCGATGCCTTGAGGGCCAAGATGGAGATCATTGCCAGGGGCAACATCGCCCTGAGCAATGCCGAGCATGAGCGTTCCAGCCGTGCCATAGGCGCCGGCCTCAAGGGGAGCAACAGGGTAAGGATCTTCACCGCCGACGAGCTCAGGAAGTTCCATGGCAGGCCGCCTGAGATGCCACCTCAGGAAGTCGAAGATCTGCCCCCTCAGAAGTACGAAGCCAAGAAGCCGCGCACGCTTACGGCGGATGAAGTGAGAAGCCACGGCTACGAGCCGCCTTCTTACACCGAGACCATCTCGGAGGACGAAGTCGACGCCAAGACCGGCACTACCTCCGAGAGGGTTCAGCCAAGCAGGATCATGACGGCTGACGAGGTCAGGGCGATGGGCTTTAAGCCCAAGCCGGCCCCCGTGCAGCCTGAAGAAGAGCCTGTCGAGGTTGAGCCCGTCGAGGCTGAGCCTGTCGTGCGGGAAGACGTATCCGAGCCTGAGGTTGAAGTGCAGGATGCTGAAGTCGATCTCAGCTCCTTCACACTGACTCAGCTGAAGGCGTTTGCCGAAAAGCACGACGTGGAGATCCCCAAGGGGGCCAGGAAGGCCGACATCGTCGCATTGCTGGACGAGTGGTGCGAGGAAAACGATGTCGACTTCACCCCCGTCGACTGATAAGGTGGGGGCATGGGAAAAAGCCGTGACGCCTACATCAAGGATGTCAGGAACAGCCTGAGCGACTACGCTCACCTCAACCGTCTGCTCGACGATGAGGAAGAGTTTTCAGACGACAGACTGGCCTATTTCCTGGATAAGGCGCTGGATCGGTACAATACCACGCCCCCTCCAATCAGCTCCAGCTCGTACGAAGACTTCCCCTCCGATTCCCTCCTTGTCGATATGGCCGTGCTGGCGGCACTCGAGTCGGCACTCATCCTCCGCTCGAGAAACGCCCTCACCTACACCAGCGACGGCACTACCGTCGCGCTGGACAACGTGGCCGAATACGACCGCCTGGTCCAATCGCTACGCGCCAGGATCAACCAGGAAATCATGTCGATCAAGCTGAGCATCAACCTGAAGAGGGCTTTCGGCAAGGTGCATTCCCCATACCGATCGTCGTGAGGTAGGTAGGGGATGGCCAGCTTCTCCAGTTTCAGGGTTTCATACCTGCAGCCCAAGGTAATCACCCTGCATTGGTCGATAGACAATATCCCGCCGGGGTACACCGAATACATCACGGTGCAGCGCAGCGAATCCCCCGAAGGCCCGTGGGAGACGCTGCAGCGTGAAATAACCGGCGCGGAGTACTTTCAGGACTACGAAGCCAGGCTGATGAACAGCACGGCTACGGTGTATTACCGGCTTGAAGTGGAATTGCGGAGCGATAGCGGACCCTCTATCGCTCTGACCTCCCCGGTAGAGTGGCTACGACAGAGGCCGACGGCGGTTGCCAGAGAGATTAACCGCAGAGAGCAGCTTCTGCTCAGTAGATATGCCGGGGAGCCCTCCTTCGTGTTCATAAGGCGTACCTGGGGCCCGCCATGTACGGCTTGCTACGATCCAGGGCTCCAGAAGACGCTCGTCTCCGATTGCCGCAAGTGCTACAACACCGGCATCGCAGGAGGCTTCTTCGCCCCGATCGAGCTCTTCATCTCCAGAGCCCCTTCCGGCAAGATGCTGCAGGAGCTGGGTGTCTACAAGGTGGAGAACGATCAGACGATCTTCTGGACTTCATCCACACCTACGATTAAGCCTCGCGACCTGCTGGTGGATTCGATGGGCGTGAGATACAACGTCGAGATGGTCCGCGTGCGCGGCAAGCTGCTTGGTGCTGATCTCAAGCAGATCCTGATGGTGAGCCGAATCCCGGCTGACGACACGCTCTATCACCTCGCCGTGCCTGAGGTGAACGAGCTCATGCCGTATCGCGGACGGTATTACTGGCGGCCACGGCTGAACGACTGGACCAACGATGGCTGAGATCATGGTATTCGCCAAGACGCTGGAAGTGCCTTGCGAGGATGGTTATCTGAATTTCGAAGGGATAGACGGTGGAAACCTTTGCCCAAGTGAGGAAAGCCTTTCTGACCTTCATCCAGCAATTCTTCGCCTCGGGGAGGATTTGGGGAGTGACGGGGGATCAGAGGCTCTTCCAGTGGGACCCGGATCGAGCTAAGACCGGCGTCATCATCGCCGCTCAGGGCGTCGAGCTGACCGATCAGCTCAGCAAGGTCCCGGCTATCGTCGTCGCTCGCGGCAGGATTACCCCGGAAAACCTCGGCGGGATAGGCAAGGGGCTGGACACCTACAACCACGAAGATCAGACGACAGGCCACGTCGAGATCTACTCCACACCCATCTACGTCCATTGCCTGTCGACCAATGACGAGGAATCCGAAGTGCTGGCTCAGCTCGTTTGGTTCCTGCTCTGGTTCCATCGCGACATGCTCAAGGCGCGTCATAAGTTTCGCAAGATCGACTTTGGAGCGATAGACTCGCCTCGTATACTTAAGAGTGGTGAGGGCACCGCCGGGCCCAAGCTGTGGGATACGGCCATCATGCTGAACGTACACTTCCACGTGACTTACACCTACCGTACCCACGGGCCCGGGACAGGGGTAGATGAAACGACGCTGGAGCGAATCCGCGTGCCCTTCATCAAGAACATCGTCTCGGAAGGGATAACGTCGGAATAGGCTCAAGATGAAGAGAGGTGGTGGAAATGGCTTACCAACCCCCTGATGTCAGGGTGGAGATCCAGTATGAGGGTTTTTCAGCTCCTGATCCCAACGTAAGCATGCCCCCGATGTACCTGGGGCCCTGCTTCCAGAAGGTAAGCAAGGCCGTCGGAGGTAATTACGAATACCACAACGGGCTGAATATCCTGTCATACCCGGATCTGGCGAGTGGAGCGATAGTCGACACCCGGTCTGTCAAGCTGACTCTGCTCCATTCCGGCTCTGGTGAAGAGTACGACGTGACGGATGGCCTGGGCAAGGTCGACGTCGCCATCGAGAACTTCGGCGTTCTAATGCCTGCCGGTATAGGCCACACGATGCTGGGGGGCGCCACCGGAGAGCGTGTAGGCGATTACGAGTTCAGAACCCCGTCCCACGATCTCGCCCGCGAGAACATCCTCTACGGCGACCTTCTCAGGATCGTGGATTACGAAATCTCGAAAACGCAAGCACCGCCTCTCTACGTCAAATTCCCCATAAACGAGGTGGACGCCGATACGGGTAATCTCCGACTCGTGCCTCAGTTGCCGATGCCCCACCCGGAGCTGAAGGTGGCGTTTACGAACGCTATCCCCAACGCCGGAAGGTTCTTCGAGGATCGCGAGATCGTGACCAGCAACCATCCCGATACCGGCTCCGGAGTTGTCGATGCTGTGGTATACACCAGCGAGGCTGATATACTGATAGCTTACGGCTCCGCTGTCGGACAATTCGAGGATGGCGACAAGATCAGCTGGACCGACGGAGCCGCCGTCAACCCTACTTACGGCGAAGGAACTGTCGTGCATAGCCTCATCACCGGGCTGGATACCGGCTATCTGTGGGTGGCGAGAGTGTACGGAGATGACCTCCAGAACCTCGACGCCATCTCCAATATCACTCAGGGGACCGGCGTACACGCTGCAGCCACAGCCGATCAAACGTTCACGGACGGACGCGGATGGTCGGGCTACATCCTGCTCACCTCCGTCACCGGGACCTTCGGCGATGGCTGCGATATAACAGGCGGGTCTTCAGGAGCTGTAGCTCTGGAGACCGGGAAGGGCGTAGCGGATCCCTACCTGATGTACGAGATCGTAAGGCCGATGAACGGCCTGGTCTCTGTAAGCTACAACGCCGCCCGCGGAGAGTACACCGACGAGCCCGTCTGGATCGGCTCGCTGGCCGATCTGATCGCCTACGCCGGCAGCGAAAGCCAGCTCACCCCCGACAACCCGCTGGTCTACGCCGCCAAGCTGGCCCTGTCAGTCGGCACGGGCTGCTACCTCATGAACGTTCAGGATCTGGACGGCTACGTCGATCCCGATGCAGCCGATCTCCAGAAGTGGCTCAACGCCTTCGAGGCCATCCGCTGGCACGATCACGCCTACGCTCACGTGCTGCTCAGCCAGAGCGATGACGTGAGGGCGGCGTTTGAAGTCATGATGAACTGGAAGCGCGATCCTGACAACTACCTGAACGAGATCATCGGCATGTTCTCCATGCCACGCCGGACGCGCAATGAAGCCATCCCGCTCAAGACCGTCGGCAGCGGCGGTGGAGTCAGCAATAACGGAATGTCGTTCACCGACCCCGGCATCACTGACTTCAACGTGTTCGGATGCCTGCCCGGCAGGTATCTCGAACTGGTCGACGACGACGGCAAGGGCCATCCCTACCGGGTGAACACCGTTTCGGCCAGCACGATCACCCTGCTCAATCCGGTGGAGGTGGAGCATCGCGGGCTCACGCGGTATCGGTACGTCAACGAGTACTACAACACCGAACGCGAGGCCGCCTACTACAGGCAGTACGGTCAGTCGGTACAGAACTGCAGCATGCGGATCTGCTGGCCTGATGTCTGCATGTTGGAAGGCATGGTCGTCCCGTCGTACTACCTGTACGCGATCAGGGCGGCTCAGTTGAGCGTGGATCGTCCCGCGACGATCTACACCAAGGCTGGAGTACCCTACGTCGAAAGGGTGCTCAATGCGAAGTTCGAGCCGCCTCAGCTCAAGACCATCGGAGAGGGTGGCATCGAGGTATTCGCTCAGGAAAACCCCCGCATGCCGGTGTACTCGAGGGATGCAATCACGACCGACATGACTCATCCGGCGCGAATGGAGCAGGTGGTGCAGTCTGAAATCGACTACTCCGCCCGCTACATCAGGGCGAAGTTCCGCCCGGATCAGGGCCGGAAGTTCATGGACGAGTGGCTGGAAGCCGGGATAGCAATCCTCGCCGGCGGATGCGACAGGCATCTCGTCTCCGAGACCAGGACGCTTCAGAGGCTGGCGATACTGGGCTGGGCGGTGGATGCAGACGATCCTCGATACCTGGATCTCGACTTCGATCTGTATCCCAGGTGGCCTAATCGCGGCGCACGCATCGTCCTTCACGTCCGTTCCCGCAGCAAGTAGGGGGGTGAAAGATGAAGAGGCTGTCAGAGTGGAATCAGTTTCAGGGGCTGGTTGATGGAACCCTCCCTGAGCAGTACATCAACAAGTTCATCACCGGCGAAAGCTGCGCCCTCTGCTGCGGCGCCCCCACCCTGTCCATGGTGCAGTCGACGGAGAACCTGTACGTGATAGGCTCGGTGCAGACCGTCGCCTTGTCGCAACAGAAGCAGCTCCAGTACATGTGGGAGCTGGGCGGACGCCGGGGGACCATCGTCCCGGGACGCGGTACGGGTCAGCTTACCGTCAGCAAGGCTCAGGTGCATGGCCCGTCGCTGCTCAAGGCGTTCTACTCGTACCTCCCGCAGGACATCATCGATGCCCTCTACGAGAAGCCGGGGAACAACCAGATGTGGCTGAACCTCAACAGTGAGGTCTTCAACCGGCCGGTAGGGATCGGGCTGATCATGAGGGACCTCGAGTCCGACCTCTGGGATTCGTTCTTCCTGGAGGTGACGTACTTCGGCTCGCACCAGTTCGCCCTGGGCGCCAATACGCTGGTGCTGGGCGAAAACGTCAGCGGACGCTACGAGTCCATCGCCCCTCTGCCGATAAGAGGGGTACGGTAAACAAACACACGCCCGGGTGGGGTATCGCGCCCCACCCGGGACGAATTTTGCGAATGGAGTCTCACCGTGAACGAATCCGACGCTACCGCCACCTCTACCTCTACCACTACCTCCACCCCCACCACCCCCGGGGCCGCAACCGGACCCGCAACCGTACCCGCCGCCACCCCCACTCCGGCGACCCCCGCCGATACTGGCGCTGGCGCAACTTCCGCTGACTCCAGGCCTACGGATAACACCGTCAGGAAGGTATCCATGCAGTCGCTTCCCGAAGAACTCGAGAAGAAGTTCATGGAAGTGCGCAAGGCGCTGGTGGATAAGTACAAGAGCCGCATGAACCCCGCTTCGGTGGATCGGCATCTGGCACAGCTCATGATGAACGAGAAGATCACCGAGACGTACCAGCTAGCCGATCACCCTCAGGCGCCGGTCATCACCTTCCGCGATCTCAGGACGGATATGATCGACCTCATCACCCGGCTGTCCATGTCCAACCTGCAGGAACTCAGGAATGCCACGCCAGGCACGATCGTCACGCCGCGATTCGACGAGACCTACAGGACGGACATGCTGATGTCGGCCGCTACGATACAGCTGAGGGACAAGGAGTTTCCAGACGTCAACCTCGATCTCGCCCAGGCGTACAGGGATGGCAAGGTCAACGAGATCGTGGCCACGCTGGAGGCGCGGGTGCTGGAGATCAAGAGTAGCCTGCATCCCGTCCTGTATCAGGAAGCTCAGGCGGCTTTCTCGGTATGGATCAACTATCTGGCCGAACTACTCAAGCCGGGCACGGTAGAGAATTTCTGAGAACCCCTCTCGGGTCGATGCTCGGCTCCATGCTCGTGAGGGGAGGGCCTGGCTGGGAGCTGAATACTTCGGTACGTGTCCAGGCGGCCTTGATAACACACGTGAGGCAGGGCGAAGCCGCTTTCATCAGCGCGTGTGCAGCCAGCCCAAACCTGTCGAGTGCTGCTCAAGACGCCTTGCGGGTGGCATTCACGCCGTGGATCATGAAGGCCAGCCAGCAGGATCTCAGGGATGCCGTATCCAACTCCAGTCTGCCCGGTACGAAGATATTGATCGACTGGGACAAGATGCCCGGGATGTTTACGAAGAAGAGCATCATGCTCGACAAACAGGTCAGGGACTTCTGGGTGAAGAAGCGTGAAGCCCCTGACTCATAGAACGCTTGAGAGGGGGCGTAGCCGAGATCTCCAAGGTGGTATACTTCAGATGGAGTGAAGGATCCTTGACCTGGGATATGGAATATGGCCGGTGAACTGAACGTATCGATGGATCAGGTCAGTGCCGATCTGCAGCAGTACGTCCTCGCTCAACAGCAGCAGGGCCTGCAGCTAGGTCAGCCCGGCACGCTCAATACCGGCGCCATCGACCCCGTCACCGCTCAGGTGCTGTTCCCTACCCTGCCGCAGCCTTCGATGCTGCCGGCATTCGGCGTACAAGCCCCCTCTGCAGCCTTCGGCATGAATGATCCACTCGCCCTCGAAAGATCGGCAGCGAGTGTCATGATGGGCCAGACGTTTGAAGCTGAAATGCGAGAACGCCAGGCGATGGAGACACGACGCTGGCTGCTCAGCGCTGGAGTAGAGGCCGGTCTAACCGCCATCCCAGGCGCCGGCATTCCCCTGGCTATCGGCTACGGCTTGCTGTCAGACAAGCTGTACGATGCCATCGGGCTGTGGAAGTACGACAACGATCCGATCTTCAACATCGAAGACGTCACCAAGGCCTCCATGGCCGATCAGCTGTTCACTACACTGTATCAGAACGTATCCGGCTACGGAAGAGGCCATCGCGGGATTGGATTCGACGCTACACTCGAAGCCATCGATCTGGCGTATGGCGGGATCAGGGATCTAGGCTTCCAGGGTATCGAGTTGGGACGCATAGCGCCTATGCTGGCTCAGTCGGGCTTCCTCGAAAGGGCCGTAGGCGGGCGTGGAGGGCTCGACGATCCTCAAGCACTGGCTGATGCAATGGTCAACGCCATGACTACCATCAGGGATACGATGCGTGACGTTTCGCTCAGCCTGATGGAATCGGCTCAGACGATGATCCGTGCATCCAGCATGATACGAAGCACCGATCCGGCAGCAATGTCGGATGCATCGCGCCAGCTGGGGACCAGCGCGGCTCTGCTGAGCCAGCTTACAGGGCGCACGATCGAAGAAGCGTACACCGGATACATCGACCCCCTATTCCAGGCCATGACGCCCTACATGCCACAGGGGGTCGAGCCGGCAGGGGCGTTGGCTGCTGCGGCGGGGTTTGCAGAGATGGCAAACGGTATGGGGCGTGTCGGAATGTCATACGGCGCCGTAGGCGGCGCGGATTGGGCCCTGGCGCAGCAAGCGCAGGCCATCCAGTACTGGCTGACCCCGTTCGGCAGCCGCCAGATGGCCCGCATGCTGGACATGAATGAAGGCGGCTTCAGGGCGGGTACGTGGGACAGCAGTGTAGCGGGATTGCAATTCGGCGATGACGCTCTGGCCAGCTTCGACTCAGCGGGGGATCGCTGGGAGGCGGAATACTGGGCACGCCGAACCATGGCGACGACGCCTCAACTGCAGGCGGAAGCGTTGGCAGCGATGCATGGCCCGACCATTGCCAGGATCGATAAGGAAACAGACAGCTACGCCGGGCTGATCGGCGGGATCGCCGCGACATATGAAGTGTCGGATGCCGAAGCGATTGCCATGAGATCGGCTGCCGTGTCAGCGCGTTCGGTGGGGAGCAACGTAATCGGCATGCTCAACAACGAAGGCGCTCTGATGGAGCAGCGAGCCAATGCCATACGCTCCTCTACGGCAGCTTCGACGGCGGAGATGCGTCAGATAGGGCGCTGGATGTACGCACGCGGCGAAGACGCCTGGCTGGATTGGGGCGGGGTGGCATCGAGCTGGCGGCGGGGTGCTTCGGCTACGGAGCTGTCCGGCATGGCAGGCGCTTCGTCGGTAGTCAGCAGCCTGGCCACCTACGCCACCGATGATTCGGTAGACGATCCCGACAAGATGATCATGACACACTCCATGTTGACCAGCGAGATCTACAGACGCCTGCAGAATGCCGATCTGCTAGAAGAGTTCTGGAGAGAATACGGCGGCCCGGGCAGCATGGAAGACGCCATGGAGGCAGCGCGTAGCTTCATGCCGCTAAGCGGCGAGCCCGATTGGATGATGGGCTTCGCTGAATCTATTGCCACGGAATTATTCGTAGAATACAACCCGCAGCTTCACTTTCAAGCCCAAAACGCTCCTGACATCCATCCAAACGGTCTTATGGCGGATAATCAGTTTTATTACAATCTGCGGAACGCCCCTGTCGAACTCCGTGAGGGGCTCCTCAGCACGGCATTCCTCAAGGGCAATCAAGATATTTCCAACATCTTCGCCCGGCTTGATTCCATTTCACAGCGTGCTCTCGGACGGATGACGTCTTCCGACGCCGACTTGACCCTGCGCGGGCAGTACATGACGGGGTTAGCCGAGCTGGGGTGGGCGTCGGCGCTCCGCAATATCGATCGCACACAGGGCATGCAGGATTTCGTGACAGGCGCTACCGCTGAGAGAGCCGCCATGGATGAGGCTACCTATGCCACGATGTCGCTGGGCGAGATGTGGGGGCCGTCCGGGCCAACTCGCGAGTTCTACGAGCAGGGCAGCCCGCTGGAGAGGGCACACGCTCAACTCGTCCGCGAAATCGGTGGCGACGTATCCATCAAGCTTTACGAAGAGCGGGCCAGATTCCTGGAGGCTAACGCCGGAGCTGAGTCGTGGCAAATCGGCTCTCATATGCAGAATTACCTGGCTCAGGAGGCTTACGGGATGAGCTATTCCTCCATCACCGATCCCGTCCAGAGGCAAGCCATCAATGCCGTGATCTACAACTGGGACAGCGATGTCGGCACACGTAGCGAAACCAACATAGCGGCCGCCAGATCGGCAGCGGTGGAGGCGGCGGGGACGTACGAACAAGCCCTCACTGGAGCGCGTAGGATGTCGGCGTCGAGGCGTAGGAGCATCGATGAGGCTTATCGTACTTACGGCCTGACTACGCCTGAAGACGTGTCGAATTTCGAGGCTTACGCCATGTTGAGATACCAGCGAGAGACCGGGGTAATCGACGCTGAAGGCCAGGAACGTCTTGAAGAACTGGCGGTGGCGCTTCCCGATGACGCTCTCGAGCATTACCATCAGATCATGACGATGGCGGGTACGACCCGGCTCGAGCAGATCCAGAATATATCCGGGACGGCCCTGCTGAGGGCCGTGGGGCAGATAGCTGGGCGCTTTACCGAAGACGACCTGAAGGGGTTCGAGCACGCAGGGTTGTCCGGAAGATCCGCCGTAGAGCAGGCGTTGCTGGACTACGAGGCAGGCACCGGTGTCGGCAGCTACACGGGGAGCAACGAATTCCTCAGGGCGCTGAGTCGTGGCGAACTCACCAACGAACAACTGGACGAGCAATTCCGGTCGGGGATGGCTGCCGGAGCTGAGCCTGATTCTACCGGCCCGGGCGACAAGGTGACGGAGTTTTACGAGACTCACCCGATCGGCAGCCCGGAAGCACCCGTCCATCTAGCTCAGGAATCCATCTCCAGCCTCGCCACCGCGCTGGCTAACGTTATCGACGGGAACGTCCCGACTACAACGCCGGTCGATCCCGGAAGGCGGCAGGCCAAATGATTACTCCAGAAGTAGCGAGCGACATAGCCGCGCGTAGCGCCGTAAATCGCATCCCGCCAGGTTGCCGGAAGTCAGCCGGCACTTGCAATGCCGACTGGGCGGCTGCTGTGGAGGGGCTGTCGGGCGAGGCGCTGTTCAATGCGTACAACGCCGGCGATCAATGCACCTGGACTGAGTCGTACCACCCCGAAGGGGCCCTCTACGCAATGAGCATGAAGGAATTCGTGGAGAGCCTGGCTATCTGGAGCGGGGTGGACATGAGCAATCAGATCGTGGTAGAGGCTCTCAACGCTCTGCCTGACAGGGGGTACTTCACGCTGGGCGGCTCGGTGGCCGGCAGGGGCGGCGGGGCGCCGGCGGCGCTTGAAGTCGACGTGCTCGTCTCACCCTATCTGCTGCCCGACGTCAGCGCCGAAAGCTTCAAGATCGAGCCTGTCCTGCGTGCTGGATTCATGCCGGCGCTTCGCCCCGGCGATCTCGGAGGCATCGAGCTGCATCCCTCTCGATATGCCACCATGCGAGTGATGTCCATCGACGGAAAGGTGAAGTACGCCACTACCAACTTCATCCTCGACCACGTATCGAAGGACATCAGGGAAAACTTCTCCGTGAAACAGTCCTTCCACGGCACGCAGCTCGAGTTCAACAAGGAGCGCTACCGAATCTACACGTTCAACATGAGCTTGATCGACTCACGCAACTTCGATTGGGATCGTGCCTTCGAACTGTCATGGCAGCAGTACATGCGTGGGGCCGTCCTGGCTGCCAGGAAGTGGAGATGGTATCTCCTCGAGGGGGCCCGTCTCTACGGCGGCTACCCGCTGGCCTATTCTCATCGCAAGAGTGCTGCCGGCGAGCCCGTCACGGGGCTTGCCCTCCAGGTTTACATCACTGACGACATCCCGCTTCCAGAGATGAGGATGTATCCAGCCCCGGGCTTTTCGGCACGCAACGGCTACTACCGCTGGAAGGGCGACACGTTTGTCGAAGGCGCCGACGTCAACATGAATGCCATCAAGGATTACGAGCCTCAGGTCAAGCCATCGCACCCTGACGAGGTGGAGTACTCCGATGAGGGCGATGTCGGCTTCGGCGATCAGGGCGGCTATCTGTCGGGCGGCGGGGTGGGGACGACGTAAATGCAGACACGGACACAGGTAGCCACTTCCAAGCTCGTGCCGTATGCGTACATCGAGGGCGTGCTCTACCCCGTTCTGCAGGCTACGGCGTCATTCAGTGCCGGGGGCATTACTGCGTCTATCATCCATGCAGTCATCCCCTACGATCCCGATCTTTGGCCGCCTTACTGGGCGATAGACGAGGCTGACAAGCCTGTCTACAACTGGCGCAACGAAGAAGTCGAGCCGGTGTCGGGCCAGACTCACGACAACGGCCTGGAATACCGCTTCAACGTATCTCTGCATGGCGTCCAGGAAAACACGATGATCCACCTCTTCGTAGTGGACGTCACCACGGGGGAGGACTACTTCGTCGGCGAAGGCAAGGTGAAGGTCGTGCGGAAGAATCGGTCGATGGCCGGCTCTACCATCGAACTCGTAGCTGAAGGGGCGATGCGTGATCTTGTAGAGCTGCACACCTACCTCACCGATTACGCACGCTCGACAGGCACTACTACGGAGTGGAACGACATGCTGGGCACGGCCAGCGTGAGCTCGATCGTATCCTCGTTCAACAGCGACAGTCTGGCTACGGCTTTCACCAATCTGCTTGACCGCGCCGGGCTGAATACCGATTTCCACCATCATCTCCATTGGCGGATGAGAAGGCTGCGTCAGCGGCTGCACGCTCTGGACAACCCCAAGGCGATGGGCAGCTTCAACGCCTCCAGAATGAAGTCCGTGCTCGAGGATGCCATGGGGAAGGTGAAGGGCGACGCCCCTATCAGCACGGCTGTTCTGCAGGCCATGAATGCGTTTATGTATCAGTGCATCAACGTACCCTTCCCCAGCTTCATCAATGCCAGAATCGTCGCCGAAACCACGCCATCCGGGCCGCTGTCGAAGTCCGACATTGAGGTATGCAGGACCGAGATAGTCGAGAATGCCGCCGATATCGGCCTTAACGACGAAGACATGGCCAAGCTGCAGATGAACGAGGTGTGGTTCACCCCGAAGTTCTACCGCGCTCCACCCCCGCGCTGCAACGTGATCTTCCCACATCAGTACGACGGCTACACCAACACCTACGACTTCAAGGAAATGCCCACACGAGGCATCGTCCGCGTCACCGGCGAGGGCCGCCTTACAGACGTCACCGGATCGAACGCCCTGACTCTGCCGGAAGAGGTGAAGGAAGGCCTGGCGGGCAACAAGTACTACAGCTCGCCCGAAGAGCGCTTCCGTGGCATCCATATGTCGCCGTTCGGGGCGAATAAGCCGGAAGCCATCGAGGATATCGGGAAGGATTACGTCAGAGGCTTCCTGAATACGTCCTACGAAGACAGCAAGTACAACGGCGTAGCTCTGAGCGTCAATCTGACCGGCTTCAACCCCAAGGTAGTCCCCGGCCTGCCTATGCTGCTGCTGAGCGAAGACGGCGATCACGTCATCGGCGATCTCGGCGGGGTGAGGTTTACCTTCACGGCGGAAGGCGCTTCGACGACTTCGCTGATGATCAGCCGCGCCCACCCCTACAACGCCCCCACGTCGGAAGTGCCGATGATGCTCTGGTACGAGCAGACGATGTACCATCAGGAGAACATCGGCAGCTACATCTACCCCAAGATCCTGGGGCGGTATTTCGAGGGCGAGCTGGCCAGCCTGGGCGAAGGCGACGAGGAAGTGCAGGAAGACATGTCGATCCTCAAGCACATCTACTACGCCGAGGACCTGGACAAGGAAGCCGTGATAGCCGCCAAGCGAAGCCGCAAGGCCGTACAGATGGCCGTAGACGCGCTCTTCGAGATATGGAAGGCCGCTGCCGCCGGTACGGCTAACGTTACGCCGGAATGGCTCGGTAAGTATTACGGGAGGCGAGGGTGGATAGGGCGCAAGCATCTCTTCGAAGACTTCTACGGCGTGACGGAGCATTCATCCGACTGGTTCGTGATAGGCGGAGGCTACACCATGGCCACCAATTCCTGCACTACCGTATCCGAGGAAGGAGCCGAGGGAGGCGAGGTGGAAGTAGCCGAAGGCGAGCCGGCGTCTGAAAACGGCATCCCGGCTCTCGGCGAGCTGATCCCCCGCTCAGCCGAGCTGAGAGGGTGCTTCACGAAGGAGATTCAGGACATCATGGTCCCGCCGGCGCTGCGGGCGGCAGCGGGTATACTTGTGCCAGGAGCCCCCACGCGGGACGATCGCGCCTTGATCGAGAGAATGAGTGCGGCTGTCAACATCGAAGGATTTAGACAGGCTGAGGCTACACAGGAGGCTGAGGAGTAAGGAATGAGCAATATCGCCACCCCGAAACCGTCTCAGCCGATAGCGACGCCCACCGTCCCTCAGCCGCCCGCTCCCACCCCCGCCGAGCCGACTACGCGCAATGAGAAGCAGCTGGACCTGTGGCTGAAGTGGCAGCAATCCGGCGACAACGATTACATGGAGCAGTTGCTGGATTCGCTGCAGCCTATCATCAAGAGCAATCTCACGCAGTACTCCGCCTCGCCCATCCCCTACCCCGTGCTGCAGGCTCAGGCCAACATCTTCGTCCGCGACGCCATGAAGGATTACAACCCTACCAAGTCAGCCATCGGCACCTATGCCACCAATTCTCTGATGCAGATGAACAGATACGTCCAGAAGCATCAGAACGTGAAGTATCTGCCGGAATATCTCTCCTCCGAATACGGCCGCATCGACGATGCCGAACGCAGCCTCTACAGCAAGCTCAAGCGTGAGCCTACCGATGCCGAGCTGGCCAAGCACATGAAGATGCCCGAAGACCAGGTCGCCAGGATCAGGCTGGCTAAGTCGCCTGAGCGTCTGATGAGCATGGAATTCAGCCAGGATGACGTGTCGCCCTCCGAGAGGACGACCAGTGCGCATGAAGACGCTGCGGCTTATCTGCGAGCTTCCCTGAAGGGCAAGGAGCGCCAGGCGTGGGACATGATGAGCGCCGGCGAAGCCAACTCAGCCACCATAGCGAGCAAGCTCAACGTCCCCGTAGCACAGATCTACGCCTATCGCCGGCGGTGGTCGAACATGCTGCGGAGAAGCGGAATGCTCTAGCATGGCAGAGGTACGATGCGATCTTCCGCGTAATCAGAATGACATCCCGGGCAGCCAGGAGATACTGGACATGGTGGCCAGCGCTGCCGGCGACGTCTGTTTCTACGGATGCTTCGCCGCCGTACTGTATCAAGCCACCCTGCAGAAAAGCGTACGCCTGCAGGAAACCCGCGATCGGGTTCTGGACGCCACCCGCCGGACTATTCAGCAATTGCTGAAAGCCCCCGGCTATTACGGCGAGATCGGGGTTGAATTCCTGAATCAGCTGAACCGGCTGGTAGACGACATCTCCATCGGCGCGACAAGCGGCAAGCAGTGGAATCAGCTCAGCTTCCCCTCCGCCGCGTGGGCGTTTTTCAAGAGCTACATCGCCAGATACGCCCGCGAGATCGTGCTGGCGGCCGTGCAGAAGATGGACGACGAGATGATCGATCTCTTCGAGAAGCGTGCCAATCGATGCGCCCTGCTCGATCAGGAGATACAGCAGCTCATGGCGGAGCTGGAGGGCCTGTCGGGCTACGAATGGTGGGACGATCTCGTCAGAGCCATCCGTGAGGCGAAGCAGCGCCTGGGCCAGTCGTACAACGAGCTGAATCGCGTACAGATAGGCGTGGCGACGGGAAGCTTCGATCGCCGTCAGGGCGAAGCCGCTCAGGCTCACATGCTGGTGGCCTACTCGAGGCTTTCCGACGTAGACGATCTCGGCCGCCTGATAGGCTCTCTCGGCCAGGCAGCACTGAATGCCGTCGGAGGCGATCCCTTCGAATACGACTACTCCGGGCCCGAGCCGAAGAACGCGCTGCGAGACGCCCTGAAGCGCCTGAGGCTTGCAGGCGATCATATCAAGGCCATCCAGGAGCATTGGGGCTGCCTGTTGAGGATGTCCAACCGAATCGACCGCCTGAAGGCCGATATCGAAGCCGCCGCCAGGGTCGTCGATGCCTTGAATCGCGACGGCATCCAGATGGGCGTGTCGGTAGACGTACTCTTCGGCGACGCTACGGTGCAGAGTGTCATGGAGGGTATACTTAGGGTGACGGAAGAGATGGAGGCCGCCATAGCGCGGATGGACCGCGTAGGCGCCCCCGCTCTGGTGGCTTCGTGGAGGGGGCAGATCGCCGTGTGGATGCAGGGCCTGAATACGCTCAACGTGCTGCCCACTCTACCCGGCGCCAGCGGCCTTGGTCTCGGCGGGATGACGGAAGACAACGAAGGCGTCAACGAGCTGAAGTACATGCTGTATCCACACGATCCACGCGACGGCTATCAATCGCTTTCCGAGATGGACATCACTCTCGGAAGTCTGGTCGATCTCATGGAGAGATTCATACGCTCGACGGGCGATTTCGGAAGGTTGCTAGGCGACAGGGAAGCATGGCGCCAGAGAGTCGATCAGGTACGCTCAGGCTTGCGCGACGTGGTAGGACGCGATCGCAACGCCAAGAGGATGTGCCAGCATTACAACGGCAACGAGTCCGACGTATTCGACTGGATCTACGGAGCGATAGACGGCATGGGCTGGAGGGCGGCGCTGGAATTGCTCTCCCGGGGGCTTGTGATCGATTTGCTGAGCCTTTCCATCAGCGAGGCAGTCCAGGATCTTCCGACCCTGATGAGCTGCCTGAGCGGCCTGCAGGTGGCGTACAACGGCAATGCCGGGGTTAAGGCCCGCCTGGAGAAGGTGAGCCAGGAGCAGCAGGCGCAATCGCTGTTGGCGCTACGCAGCTCGGCTACGCTGCCGGCGTATCAGTTCGGGGTGTTGAGCATGATCAAGGACAAGCTCACCGCGATTGAGCAAGAGCTGGCTCAGATCGGAGAGATCTCGGAGGTGGCTTGCGGTGCATAGGCAGCGGCTGTATTTCATCGACGGGATTGCAAAGCTCGCCGCTACGGCAGATCAGCTACTAGCCAGCGTGAGGCCATTCCACACCCCCGTGCTTTCATCCTCCGCGACATTCTTACGCTTAGGAGCAGGGGCAAGTCTAATGATCTTATCAGAAGGATTATCAACAGGAGAGCTGGGTTAGGATAGGCGATGAACGACATTCCGGCAGTGAGCTACTACAGAGACGGCGAAGACACGGTCTGTCATCTCGATTTCGAGGAGCATCCCAGCTTGAGCAAGAGCGGCTTGGATCTGCTGCTGCAGAACGTCATCCTCTGCCTGATGTCCACCCCCGGCCATGACGTGATCGAGCCTAACCTCGGCGGCGGCTTCAGGGAGACGTTCAAGCCGCAGGAATTTGCCCAGGCTTACGACAGCCTGCGGACTAATCTCCCCATCGCGGTGCAGGCTGTAGAGGGGCAGATCAAGGCCATGCAGATGGGCAAGATCAGGCCGCCGATCGAAACGCTGAAATCGCTCAAGCTGGACCCTGACAACGGCATCATCCCTCTTGAAAACGGCGGCTTTATCATCAACATCAGGGTCGAGTCCATGGCCGGCGAAGTGGCTGTCGCCGGAGTGCCCCTCGTAGGGAGGGAGGCGTAATGCTGAGGCAGGCTTTCAACGTAGTGCTGAAGTTCCTCAAGGAACACTTCCCCAATCTCGATACCTCGACCGGCGTCATGCGCGACGTCTTCGCCAAGGCATTCGCCATCCTGTACTATCAGGAGATATCAGCCATCAACAAGATGCTTGGCGAGATGGATATCCGCAATTACGCCACCATGCCGGAAGAGGCTCTCGACAGGATCGGCAGGATGTTCCTGCTCGAGCGCAAGCAGGGTGGAGTGGCTTCTACCGTGGTGAGGATCTACATGCCGATCCCTACTTCGGTGATGGTGCCGGCGGGATGGCTGTTCACCACGTCTGACGGGTTGAAGTTCGTGGCCATCCGCGACGTGTCGATCAGCTCGTCTCAGATGGCTCATTCCATGGTAGGCGATCAGTACTGCTTCGACGTACCCGTCGAGGCTGTCGCCCCCGGCACGCGCTACAACGTCGAGGCGGGTGCCATCAGCTCCAGCGTCTCCGCCTTCCCCTTCAGGATCAGCCATATGACCAACCTGCAGGCTTGCAGCAATGGCGTCGACAGGGAAGACAACACGGAGTTTTACGAGCGGATCGTGCGATCGGTCAATACACGCGATCTCCTCATCACCGACATGAGCATCGCTACGGTATTGATGGCCGCCTTCCCCAGCCTGAGAAGCGTGGAAGTGGTAGGCGCCGGCGAAGAGCGCATGACACGCGACATCGTCTACGGAGCGGTATCGGCTAAGGGATTCAACCCCTACTCCAGGGTGGACTTCTGGGGCAAGAAGCGTGGCGTGACCAGATTCAACGCCAGTATCGCACGGAAGGGCAGCCTGCCCACCCCTGCAGTGCCTCAGCCCGGCGACAGCACCATGCTCGGGCTGGAGGAATGCTCACAGGCTGACTACGAAGACCTGTACGCCTACGATCTCGACTACATGCATCATCGCGGCGGGCTGATATTCGGAGATGGATTCGAGCCGCCGGCGGATAATCTCTACAGATCGATCGAGCGTGTCAGGGATATCGAAAACTGGATAGCCTCCGACAGTGGCTATCCGTACGGCACGCGCAAGCTGGGCACGAGTGTCACCATCTATCAGGGGATGCTCGTGCTGGGCGCTACGGCTGTCGATATTACCACCACGCCGATTGCGTGACGTGAGGAGGAGAAATGGCCGACGTCGTCCTTACCAGTAGCGGAATAGTGCCAGGGGCCAGCCCGGACGATATCCTCCCCGAACTCACTCCGGCGGATTTTGCCTACACCGCTCCGGGCATCATCAGGCGTCTCCCGGCGCCGCTGGGCGATGGCCATGATTTCGACGATACGGTACTCAGCGGGCAATTCATGACGTCTGACGATCGCAACGATCCCGGCCTGCTCTTCATCACCGCCTACCGGCAGGGCCCCACTCAGGATCCGGAGGCGACTTTCAAGTTCTACGACGGGTATGGAATCGCCGTCATGCCCCTCAATGGCCAGTCAGCCGCCGACGGCCGCCACAACATCTTCGTCGTGCGCAATTCCACCGCCGTGCGTGAAGTGGTACTCGATCGCGTGATCCATACCGGCTGGGGCGATGCCGCCTATCTGGCCAGCGTAAGCAAGCCGCTCGATCCCGACACGTGGTATTCGTTCAAGCTCAAGTTTCGCCCTGACGGTGGGTTGGATTTCTACCTGACGGAGCGTGGCGTGCCCTTCCAGGTCGAGCCTACCCTGTCGTGGGGCGCTTACCGGCATGGCATGACCAATGCCACCTACTACGGAATAGCCACCAGCTACAGCGACGGCCATCAGTGGAGCCTGGAGGACTTCTACATCTCGTACTACACTAACCGGCATCCAATCGCCTACTTCGAGATGGATGCCGCAAGCTTCCCCGATGGCTGCTACGCCTCCGCACGGGCGTATGCCACCGGCTGGGATGATGCGAATAACGACCGTGAAGCGCCCGGCATCAAGATGCTGGGCTACAACTACGCCACCGCGTCGTGGGACTTGCTGGACTATCATCGCAACAAGCCAGGCACTTCCGGCGGGATGCTGCTCGCCAGCAGCAAGCTCCCCGTGTCCACCTACCGCTCGCCGGCCGACAAGCGGATCAGAATCGCTCTGATAGGCGAATTCCCCTCCAATCTCGAGCAGCAGGCGGAGTCGAATCTCTTCGTGGATACGATCCATCTCGAGAACTGGAATACCGATTACGTCCACGTAGGCGGCAAGGCCGACATCTATCTCAGGGATTCGTCTCAGCTTGCCCAGCACACCATGGATCTCTACAACGTCGATGCTCAGGAATGGCTCGTACCGGACAACACGCATATCGCCACCGGGCTGGTAAGGCCCGTGATGTGGGTCACCAGCATAGAGCTGATCGACGCACAGGGACATGGCACGGGGGTATTCCTGACGGAGGATACGGATTACTCGTTCGATGCCGCGCCATACCCCTCGCTGAGGTATTCGGCACGCGAGCGCTGCCGGCTGTTGTTCGAGCCCGGCGTGGTAGGCTCCAACGTGAGGATCACGTTCCTCACCTACAACGCGATCGAAACCGTACAGACCTACATCGACAACCCCTCACGGCGTAATTCGACGGACGACTACCTCGCCAGGGCGTGCAATCCGTGGAGGATATCCTCACTCGTCCTGGACTATCGAGGCAGCCTTTCTCGTACGGAGATCAGGCAGCTGGTCGTCGACTACGTCCTTGGCATGGCCGGCGGCACGCTTAGCTGGGACGAGTTGGAAGACTACCTCAACAAGCAGGAAAACGTTACCGATGTCGACGTGGTGAGCTGGCAAGTCGACGAATACGCCGACAACGGCGACGTGACGACGCATAGCGACGACGTGGCTCTACCTGGGAGCGGTGGTCGTCGTAGAGCTATTACCATGACCGATGAGGCGCATCAGATGTGGGCCATCCTCCCCACTGACGTCTCATTCACGGCGGGAAGCGACTGATGGCCGAGCAGCCCGGATACGCCGAGATTATCGACAACGGCAAGAACTACGAAGCCCATTCACACAAGCTGAACTGTCAGTCGTACAGATTTATCTGGGACAGGATCAGGGACTGCTACGAGGGCTACCTGAACAAGTGTCACTTCAATGCCGCTCATATGGCCTGGGAATTCCTCGCCAGCGTGATGAACGCCTACCGCACCATGCGTCAGCACGAGGCGACGCTGTTTGCAGATGGCTACGTCAAGCCGATCATCCCCGCCATGCCGGTCGAGCTGGCATTCGTAGACACCATGCCTGACGAGAGTGCCCGGGAAGAGGGTGTGGAATACTGCCTGCGCGATCCTGACGATCCGACGGGGCATACCTTCTTCGCTCCCGAGCGCTTCAGGATGATCTACTCCCTGACCGACTTCATCAACAGCCCTACGGTCTATCTCTACGCTGACAATCACTACGCCTTCTATGCCTACAACCGCTCAGGCAGACAGGGGCGGATCGTTTTCAGCGCGGATACGGTGTGGGCTTCCTCGATGTGGGCGCTGCTCTATTCGGAGAAGCGTGTGGAGGAGATCATCGGCCGCTTCGGCCCGCTGGTGGAGTACTTCGACCTCACCCATGACGAGCAGGATACGATAGATCGCATCTACGGGCTGATGCGTGTGCAGCAGGGCGGGCCTGTGGCCAATCTGCTCGAGCTGGGCATCTCCATCATCAACGACTGGCCGTTCACTACGGAGCGCTGCACCGTAATCGACATAGCCGACGACAATAGCTGGCTGATCGTCGATCCCATGCTCGAAGGCCGCCGGCCGTATCAGATCGACAACACCACCGGGCTGGCATTCAAGGTGAGGAATGACGACTGGACGTGGAGCGACGTAGGTGTACGCACCGTTTTGGAGCCGTGGCGAGCGCTGACACGTGCGGCTGAGGTACACGATCTGGTGTCGCTGCCTGATCTATGCAGGCATTTCAGCGTTTCGGCACTGGCTTCGCACCACACGATGGTTGTGGAGATGGATGGCAACCTACAATCCTGCGAACCGGCCCGTATGGCCTACTACAACGCCATGGGGCCGATGACGCCGGGAGCTACCATCACGGGAGCGGCATCGGGGGCGACGGCGGAAGTCGTCGACGAAGAGTACGATCCAGACACCGCCACGGGCACGCTTCAACTCGACAACGTGTTGCGTAATTTCTACTACGACGAGATTATCGACAACGGCCTGGGTGTCACGGCCAAGGCTGCCGGCCCGGCTACGCAGCGGTATGACGTCGTCGACCCCACCCCGCTGATACTTCGCAACAAGAAGAGCACAGCGCTGTACCTGATAGTTTACCACCTCAGAAGCATTTGGACACCCCAAATCGAAGGAGTGATGACCTCAATGGGAGCGGACGTGCCGGCTCGTCCTGAAACCGACATAGCGACAAGTGCGTTCGATTTCCCGGCAACGCCGGAAGTCGAAATGGCGACGGGGGCCTTCGCCAGGCCTGGGACACCTGAAATGGAAGCCCCGTATACTACCCTGTATGGAAGCGACCTGGACACGCCTGGCGTACCGGCGATGGCTACTGACTACAATTAACTAACCGGGGAGGTAGGATGACATGGGTTCGATAATCAATGCGAAGAGAAATACCGGCGAGCTTTACAACCATTTCAAGTGCGAGACTGGTGAAGGCAATCTCGCCTTCAGCGGCTGGGGCGTGCGCGACAGGGCGGGTAGCCCGGGGCTTGAGGGTAATTCGTTTCTCTGCAAGGCCAACACACTCGCACCCGGCGCTACGATCAAGTATCTGAGATTCAGGCTGGCAGCTACGAGCACTACGCCGGACTCTGATCACATCACACTGGGGATTTACCGCAGGGCAATCGATGACGGCAAGATGGTGGGCAACTACTTAGGCTACTCTGATCCCATCACTATCGATAAGGCCCTGCTCGTAAAGAACGGCTACACGAACGGCTTCGAAGCAGACGTCGACTACTGCATCGAGCTACCCGAGAAGATCTACCTCCAGCCGACCACGACGGAGAAATACTACATAGCCTTCCACCCACACGGTCTCAAGCTCGACTACGACACCGACGGCACGGAAGACGGATGCAGCTATGGCAATCCGCCTGCGGAGCTTGTCGGGCTGGGGCAGATCGACCCCGCCCGGCTTGCCGACTGCAATTACGCCATCTCATTCGAGGTCTTCTCCGAGCCTGACGAGTGGGTCAGGCTTCTCGAAGGCGGCTCCGTCGAGATAGAAAATGCCGCCTGGCAGGATTCGGCATACTGCACCACGGGCGGGCCTACCGGGTGGACTGACGAGGAGCATATCTACGACGGCCTGGGCGATGCCGTGTCGGTGTCGAATGGCGATTACATCGACATCGACCTCGGTGCCGGGCATTCGTCGATGCCTCCTGGATGGGATCCGCAATCGGAGCACGCCAAGCAGTACTTCCCCGACTACACCGTGTACGGAGTGAGGGCGTTGACCAGGATCGTCATCGCCGGTGAAATCGTCACGGGCAGCGCGATTACCGTCTCGATACACGATCATGATTTCGCAACGCCGCCTTCGGTGGGATGGCAGCCGATAGCATCCTTCAGCGCGGTGGGCGTTCTCGACGAGACCATCAGCGTGCCTCAGATCGCCCGCTGGGTCAGGATAACCGAAACCGGCGCCGGAGGCACCAAGATCAACGACTTCAACGTGCATCAGATCGCCTATCGCGTCACCGACGGCCGCTTCTACTCCGACATGGCCAATAGCCCACACCCCAACTGGGTGGGCAACTACCCCGGTACAGACAGGATGTATCGCGTGGTGGCCGGCAATATGGCTGGTGGGGAGAGCAAGCCCAGCAAGCCCATCACCAACAGGATGAATCTGGACTGAGTGCGGTGGGTGGAGGAGAGCGGTAGTAAGTAGATGAAGAAGTTCTTCGTCAGAAACGGCTTGATCGGCACTATTGCCGATGACGTCATGGGAGTTCAGGACGCCTTGGCGGAAAACGTCATGAACAGGATGACCGCCATGATAGCCCGCCCTGGCTTCAAGTGCCGTACTGACGACGACTTCACAGTGTCAATCAGGGTAGTTCCCCCCGCCCCGAGCAACCGCTACGAGATCACCTGCGCCAACGTCGGCGTGATGGTGTTTCCCGATTACACGGTAATCGACGGCAAGGGGGCTACCCTGGCTGGCGTCGTAGCGATCGATCCTGGCGAAACGGTGTTCGTCCAGATCCGTAAGACGGCCACGTACGACAAGCCGGGACGCTTCGTACCCGGCCATCCAGTCGATCCCGCCACGGGGGCGCCGCCGGTCTCAGGCGATAACGTGATAGCCAGGTACGGCGCTGAGCTGCTGCTCACGAAGGCGCTCGCTACGAAGCCCGACAAGGAGACGCTCACTCTCGGCAAGTACACGCTGGTAGACGGCAAGCCGGTCTTCAGCGACATGCGTGGTGAATACGGTCTTCAGCTGGTAATGACGGGCTACGACAGGCCCTACACCGCTCAGCCGTCAGGGCTTGAGGTGAAGTCAGTCACTCAAGTCGACCTGCTGAAGACGCGGATGGCGCTCTACCCCGGCGATAACGTCAACGTCACGTCGCCGGCGTCGAATCAAGCCTCCAACCGCCTGTACTGGGAAATCCGCTGGAATCGCGCCAGAGATGCATCGTACTACGAATTGCGGCTCACCCCTATCACGAATCGTGGCGTCAGGATGTATCCGATGTACCACGTCGTGCCTGACGACGTGCCCGGGACTAAGGCGTCTACCTTGATCGAAGTGTGCGAAGCCATGAAATACGAGATCGGCGTGCGTGCCGTAGAGAATACACCCTTGCGATCGAAAGGCCCTGAGATAACCCTCGAGGCTGTCGCCGGGATGGATATCGCTACGCTGCCGATGCCGCCGCCTACGGTTTCCTTTGGATACCTGCAGGGTTCATACCCCAACGTCGTCGAAATCACGACTTCGATGTCCCAACAGGTCAAGCCGCCCAATGCCATCCAGATTTTCAGAGTAGAGGGCGTGCCGCCGGTGGGGATTTCCATCACGGAGCCCATGGGGGTACTGATCCACGACGGCCCTGATGGCACGTTTCGCTACGTCATTCCACAGGGAATGCAATGCTGGTTCATCGTGAGAGCGCGAGGGCCGGCGGGAGCCGTATCGAGCTGCGTCATGTCGGAGACGGCGTTCGTAGGATCGTCGGGCGGCTCCTCGATGGAAGCGGCGGGGCCGGAGGAGATAACGATCGATCTGCCGATCTCTCAGGAATGCCGTTATGATGACAACAATCTCGACTGCACCGGAGGCATCCAGTTGCTCCGCTTCCGCAATCCGATCTCAGCCGGCAACCGCCGCTACGTCATCAGGCGGCTGGAGTTTCATCCGGCAGGATCGAGCCATCCGGTGTTTAAGATTCAGAACGACCGGCTGGATCTGATCGTAGGATCGGCAATCGATGCCGAAACCAGGCTTGTATTCAGCAAGGAAGACTTCCCCTCCGACTGGAATCCGTGGTCAGCCGCACCCAACGCCGATAAATACCATTGCTCCAGGCTGAGAAAGTCGGCGGAATGGCCGGTCAACTACGACGCTCCGGCGGAGTTTGGCGTGTTCTTGAAGTACACGGAAGGGACAGGAGACAACGCCTCTCTCTGGGACCTGGTTTTGGCCGGCAATCTGAGGATCGTGTTGGCCAAGGAGCTGCAGCATGCACCGGTACTTAGCTGAGTCGGGCCTTCAAGTCGCGCTGGAAGAGCTGTATGCCGATCTGCAGGACGTGCTCGACCATAACCTCGAGGATTACCTCAAGGCCATCATACAGACGCCCGGGTTGAGAATAGCCGATGGCGACGAATTCCTCGTGTGGGCCGAAAACGGCCAGTTTGTAATCAGGCTCGGCTCGGTAGTCTTTGACGACTACACGCTCTTCGTCCCGCCTACTTCGCAGACACGCCTTGCAGTCGATATCCCTTCCAGCCTGATATCACCCACACAGAATCGCGATCTGGCGGCGTATCTGAAGTCGGTGACAGCCTATTCACACCCCTACCACGTAGCGGGTGCCAGCCATGGCGTGTACGCCATAGGCCATTCCGCCGTCCAGCTGGTGATACAGAGCGCCACTACGCCGCCGCCACGCCATTCCATACGGCTGGCCGACATCAAGGTGCTGGATGCCGGCTTCCAGATAACGGATCGCCGGCTGTCCAGTCAGTTGACGATGATAGGCGACTACGCTTCATCCATCTGGGATCCTCAGAGCAGCATAGCGCCTCAGCCGGCCAATCTGACGGTGGCGTACAAGAGGCTCTACGATCATCGGCAGACTCAGCTCGAAGGCGGCGCCGGCCGTGCGCCTGTCGACAAGCACTCCATCTTCACCAACGTGAGAGAGCATTACGTGCTCGAAGTGTCGTGGAGCGTGCCGCCTCAGGTAGAGGTGAACGCCCTGCATGGCCTGATCTACTACAAGGTACTGGCGATGCCTACCTGTGAGCATGGCGAGCACAAGATATCGATCCAGACCATCGTGCCTAACCTGCCTGAAGCGGGTGAGCGATGCGGCTGCCTGATCCCCGTCACCGCCGGCTGCGAGTACGACGTCGAAGTGTATCGGGTGAGCAACAAGTTTCACCACCGGATTTCCGCTCCAGCCGTCCTGGCTACGCCGATCCGCGTGCCCAGTCCGCCGAATTGCGTAGGCGCGTGCCCGATCTTGAATCTCACCTCGTCAATGGCTTACGCCACACGCGATCTGATAAGGATCAAGATCCCGGCGGAATACAGCCGCGACAGGATTGTCAGGCTGTTCGCCAGGGAGTACGTAGGGACGCCGTGGCTTGCAGCCGACTTGATGGATGAAAAGTACGTCGCCTGCGAGGGCCCGATCGACGACATCCTGTATATGGTACAGAATCAGGCTAACGACGGAGTGACGTTCTACGCTCAGATCATCGCGTCGGGCAATGACGTAGCGAATGACACCCAGCTTCTGGATCATCCGTTCGATAAAAGCGGTGCGGATTGGGACTTCATGACCGTAGTCTACGCCCCTGAGTATAAGGGGGCAGGCTCGCCGGCCGGCCTCGGCGTGTGGCCGCCTGAACTGCCGGCGCGATACCTGCTCAATCAGTTCGACCTCGGCGCTCCGGCGCGGCTCGTGTACGCCTCCACCGGCTTCGTACAGGGCTCGCTTCACGACTCCGACAAGTGGCGCCCCCTCGATCCTGCGGGGGCCACTGACCATACGGCCACTATCGTAGTCAAGGGGGCTGGAGGCGGCTCGGCCTACACCTGGGAAACGGATGGCTACGGAGCCAGCTCGCGGGCGTTTACCGATCAGATAACGCTCAACGAAGACGTGCAGGTGCTGATCCAGCGTGGGCCGGGGGATTACAAAATCAATCCGTCAGGGCTTTACGTCGTCCTGTATTTCAAGTACGAAGGGTAGCGGTAGACGGTGAACGATCGACTTCGATACGTCGACAGGATGGAAATGTCGCTGGGCGAGGCTTTCGGTGCCATTCAGGCGCTACACGGCGGTAGCATCCTCAAAGCCACCAGGATCGTTACGGAAAGCGCCGGCTTCCTCCCCGACAGCTTCGCTCCAGCGGCTATAGAGAGCAGTATCGAGCAGGAGGGCGTCTTCTACATCACCTTCCTCGCCGGGCCGGCGATCTTCCCCAGCGGCGAGATGTATTCCGGCAACTGGTTCAGGACCAAGATCGCCGTGCAGAAGCAGGTAGGCTATCAGTACGTGACGCTGCAGCACGTCCCTCTGCGGCGTACGATGCAGCAGATCGCCCCCGGCTCGCCTCCGGAAGCGCAATATGCCGAACGGCTCGATGGAGCGCGGCTCAGCCTGTCGCCGGTGCTGGCGGCTCCTGAAGACGGCTCACAACTGCTCGTAGCGCGGATCAGATACGAGCCCGGCATGAATGCCCCTGAAGTGGAAGACGTCAGGGATATCTGGAGATTCTTCTGGACGCCTTCCGAAATCATCGATCCTACGGAAGTAATAGACGACATACTGCAGAACGAGACGTTCGTCTACACCTGCGGCATGAGGTGTAATTTGCAAGCCACCGTGCCGTTCAGAATCTTCAACGACGAAGAGCATCTGCTGTACCTGCTGAGCTTCCGCCAGAGCTCGATAGCTCACGCCTACAACGCCAGGATACTCTTCGGCGACTACGTCCTGAATGGCTGGGAAGCACGGCCGTTCAAGCTCGATCGCGGCTCCACCCCCGCACGCGAGCTGACTGCAATCCACGTCCCGACTGGCATAAAGGCCCGATTCGGCATCCGCAAGATGGACATGTACCGCGAAATCCATACGGCATGGGGCGGGATAAAGACGGATTGGGTGCCCGGCGACGTCAACGTCGAACCACACTTGGATATCGACAAGAGGAGTTCGAGTTATCACACCCTCGGCAGCTACAAGCTGATCTCTCAGCGTAGCTTGCCACACGGCTTCGCCAAGCTGTGGATCAGAGACGAAGCCGTCGGGCCGGAAGTGCTGTCCAAGCCGTGCGACGTCGAGGCTCCGATCGTGAAAGATGCTGAATCGTACTCGATCGTGCCCATCAACCCGGCACGTGGGGTGGTCAACCTTACGTGCAAATACGTGGGCCCGGACATGGTCGTGCGCGATGGCGCCACGGAAAGCATATCGATCGGCCCCGCCGCCGAGCTGCCGTCTCGCCCCATCATCATCAACATCTGCGGCGATTTGGGCGCGTTGTGGAGAAACGATAACGCCGGCGGGCCGGCTACGGATGATGGAGACGGGGACGGTATGGGGGCGGATTGGTGGAAGAAGGGCGGGCGGATCTGGTTCCACGGCCTTGCCACGAATCCCAACACCCCGCCCACGCTGATCTTCAGGACGCCCGGCCCGGCTGACGGACGCACCATGACCATCAAGCGTGCCGTATTCGTGAATTACCAGAACAGCGGATACGCCGGCGCAGCCGACGTCACGGGCGAGCTGTTCATCCGCGTGAAGGGCGACAGCAGTTCGGCAGTAAAGCTCATCGACGTAGGCTCCAACGGCAGCGCCGCCTTCCCCTCGACTGACGTTTTCATGGAAGACGCCAACGTCAACATCAGCGTCACGCCCGACACTGAATACGAGCTATGCGTCCAGATCGACAATTCGTCTGCGTATCCGCACATGCAGGTTCGCGGCTATCTGACGCTGTATCTGCAGGAGGAGCACCATGAGTAAGCGAATAGCGCTCTGGCTTGCCGTAGCCGTACTGGTGCTTGCCATCGCCGTAGCCGTCACCTCCAGATGCGACAAGCTGCCTCGCGGGTCGTTTCTGCACAATCTCTTTCATATCGTGACACCCGTGCCCAATCCTCAAATCCCAGGCTCGGGCAAGCCGGAAGTCGTTCAGGTGCCGGAGCCGAAGCCGCCCTTCACCGTCGGAGAGGTTTCCGCCGGGCATGGCGAGACGGTGATCTACGTACCCACGACGGATAGCCTGACTTATCAGCTCATCAAGATCCCCACGACGGGTTCGGGCAAGATCAGGGTCTACGTTGACCCGCAAACCGGCCAGCTGGTAATCGACAGGGATCGTATCGGGGTGGATCTGGCCATTGTCGCCGGGCCGTCCATCCATGGCATCTCCGGCGGGTTGGAGACGTTTTTCGTCAACGACTTCCTCGGCGTGGCCAACGTACACGCACTGACGCCGGCGGCTGAGGTATCGCTTTGGAATGAAGATCGCGGCGACGTCTACGTCGGAGTGGGCGGCAGCATCGAGATTTGCCCGCGCCATACCCCGATCAGGCTTCAAGGAGCTTACGAGTGGAACGTAGAAGATCTATCCATTTCGCGGATCACCGTTGGGCTAAACGTGCCACTTCTATTCTGAGGTATACTTAGGGAAGGAGGTGGTAGGGGTGCAACTACAGGGCGTGATGATCGAGCTCGATCCCGTGCGCTTGAAGCATGGCGAGGCGGGCGACCTGGCCATCACCGTCCGTACGCTGGACGGGCTGGCGGTCAATCTCACAGGTTATTCCAAGCTGGAGCTTCGCTTCACCAATTACCCGCAGCGCACCTCCTCCGTCGTCCTGCAGTGCGATTCCGGCGAAGACGATGCGGTGAACGGCATATGTGCCTGTGTGATCGAGGAGGATACCTTCCGCGACATGCTCGGCACGCTCGAGGTGGAGCTGATCCTCGAGTTGAGCGAAAGCCGGCTTGGATACGACAATAAGGTCGCGGCATTCAACGAAAAGGCCACGCTGACCGGTGAGGATAGCGGAGCGATGGCTGGTATCGTAGACGACGTGCCTTCCGACGCCTCGAGGGGCTATCTTGTCGTAGAGGACGTGGTGGGCGATTTCGAGGAGGGTGAAGTCATCGAGGATGACGGCGATCCTCCGGGCGCGGCAGCGGTTGCCGCACCACCGGGCGACACGCTGATAACCAGACTGAAGAGCCGGACGGCTTACTTCATGATCGATCGGGCAATAAACGATCTGGCCCCCTAGGAGGAAAAGATGATCAACTCGCTGGTGCTTGACCACTACGACATGCTGCAGGCAGGGCAGCTTGATCGTAACGCCCTGGAAAAGACGGCCAGATCCCTGGGGGGCTCGCTGATGAGTTCGTCAGAGCTGGATCAGCAGACTGACGACGCCTTCGGACTCATCCTCGTCGCTTCAGCCAACAGGATCAGGAGATACCCCATGACGTCGCCTGCCGAGACGATCATGTCGAAGGTCTCTTTCTACCTGAATGGCTCGGCGCTGCCTAAGGAAGCTCAGGTCATCATGAATCATCGCCTCGAGGCGGCTCACGAGAGATTCGGCCTGCGGCCGGACGGCATACTGGTGAAGAAGGCCTCCACACGCGGCTTCATCCCCTCCAACGTGTGCGTCGTCAAGGAAAACCAGGAAGCCAGGATGCGCTACGCCGGGCTGGTCAAGCAGGCTTACGCCACCACGATGGAGAAATACGCCATCAACACTTCGCTCAACGGCCAGCCGCTGCAGAAGTACCCCATCGTCAACGAAGCCCAGGTAAGGCTGCGGATCGACAACTTCGAAGGGCTGAGACACAAGATGGCGGCGAAGTACGCCTTCGAATACGCCGAAAACGTGGCTCAGCGAGCTCAGGAGATGGGCATACCCATCCCGGAGCAATCCTCGATACATGGCTACCTCGCCAAGAACGCCTCGCTGAATCCCTACGCCCAGCAGTGGATCTCCAGCAGAGCCGTGATGGCGCCTACCCCCGCCCGCGTGGCCTACGTGGCGCTGATGACCAAGATCGGACAGGCCAGTCCACGCGATCTCGCCGTAGGCGTCGACGCCATCGATCGCCAGTACGAGCTGCATCACTACTACGGCCTGCACTTCCCCAATGCCGTAGAAAGCGTGATCTCCATAAAGAAGACGGCAGCGGCGTTCAACATCGGCACGCTGTCGATCAATACCGACGACATCACCCGGCTGATCGACAAGCAGAGGCCGCTGCTCGAAGCCTTCCTCGACGAGGAGACCATCGACAGGATGCGGAAGGACCCGGAGACGGTGGTGAAGGCGCTGCCGGCGCCTCATAAGCAGATGCTGCTCGACGTCTTGAACAATACGGCCAACTGACGTGACGTGCTTGAGGCTAACGCCGGAGCGGAACGGTAGTGCATGAAGCTCGTTGAGATGCTGCAAAACCCGCTGATCCCGCCCATCCAGCTGGCCAAGGCCGTTACGAAGACCTTTGGCGAGCGGTGGATGGGATGGGATCCCGAAGTGCTGGACAACGAGCTGCATGACGAGCTCAATCTCCACGACAGGCCGCGTGAAAATCTGGACAAGCTGCAGGCGATGCGCTTCATCAAGATATCGAACAGCCCGTGGACCAACTGGCACGTGTTTTCGCAATCCGCCCTGGCGTTGAACGGCGTGCCGATCAACGTCAACATGGCCGCCATGCTGTCTCCAGCCCATATCGCCTACGCCGTCGACGTAATGCAGCGCGTCGCTCCGAAGCGTGAGTTTTCCCAAGAGGTGATATGGCTGATGGCGGCGATGCTCTTCGCCCAGGGCTACGTCAGGATGCCGGAAAGCGGCGAAGGCATGGAATCCGACATGGGCGATCTTGTAAATCACGCGCTATCCGTGTTATGTAAGCGTAATGGAGGCGACGACGTTCTTGACGATGCCGAGGAGATTGAGGAGGCCGAGATGCGTGCCGCAACCATCGATACCTATCTCAAGGCAAAGCACGATGCCGAGCGAAGAATAGAGCGGGGTGAAGATGGCGATATCGCCTAGCAATTCCAGCCATGCGGTTGCAGGGGGACGCGCTGAATCCATCGCATCAGCCCCCAATCCATTCTGCACCCTCTCCTCAAGGTACTACCCCAACGATATCAAGCAGGCTTTCAGGACAGCCTGGATGATCTACAAGACCAACGGTGCCGTGCGGCGTGCCATGTATAAGATGGCCGAATACCCCATCACGGATCTCATCTACGACGTCGAAGGCGAAGAGGCCGGCGACGATCTCTCGATCGACCGCAGCCTGTTCAAGTCGCCGAAGGAGATTCAGGACACCTACCAGGAGATTTTCGAGCAGATACTGAACATCCACGACGCGATGATCGGGCTCAATCTGGACTACATTCTCTACGGCAACGCCATCCCACATCTCGTCACGCCGTGGAGGCGCAATCTCAGATGCAGCGCATGCGCCAAGCTGTGGGAGCAGCGCAAGGCGCGGCGTGGGACGATGAACGAGGAGCAGATTCAGAACGACGAGCTGGATGCTCTCCTGCAGTCGCCGGACGACGTGACCAACCTGGTGTGGGACGGCAAGACGTTCAAGGGCGATTGCCCCAAGTGTGGCGGCAGACAGGTAGAGATGTCGGGGCAGGACGTACCGTCGGATCGCTACGAAGACCTGCGTCTGATCCAGATGAACATTTTTCAAGTCGACATCGAGTCGGTAGAGCTGTCGGGGTACAACTACTACACCTACACCCCCTCCAAGAAGACTCGCGAGAAGATCCGCAAGCAGGATCGCCTGACGCTGGATCATACACCCATCAAGGTGCTCAAGGCCTGCAGTACCAATCAGGCCATCGAGCTCAATCCATCTGACATCTTCCACTTCAAGGCCCCTTCACCGTCGCGTGAAGCAGGTGCGGAATGGGGCTTTCCCATCATCATCTCCTGCCTGCAGACCATCTACTTCATGGCCATGCTCTATCGCGGGATGGAGTCCGCAGCCTTTGCCCAGATCAACCCCGCCCCCGTGATATCACCCGAACTACCGCCTACCATGCTGGGTGTCAGCATGGATTACGCGATAATCCGCAATCAGCTGATGACGGCTTACGAGGAATCCGTAATGGACCCCGGCGGGGCGATGATTTCACCCTTCCCTACCCGGGTCAGCTACCTCAATTCCGCCGCCGGGCGCAGCTTTATGGCTCTGCCCGAGATGCAGTCCACTCGTGAAGACCTGTATATGATCATCGGGCTGCCCTACGGCGTGTTCAGCGGCAACACCAACTTCGCCGGCAATTCCATCAGCATGAGGGTGCTGGAAAACGGCTTCCTGGTACAGCGCAAGCTGATGCAGCGCCTGGTCGACTTCCTGAATACCAGAGTCAGGGCATTCTTCGGCCTGCCTAAGTGCAAGATCACCCTGGCATCGTTCAAGATGCTCGACGACGTGATGCAGCGTCAGTGGGATCTGCAGGCGGCGGGTGCGAAGCTGATTTCTCAGAAGACGATGCTCGAGCGTGCGGGAATGGATGCCGAACTCGAGATGAAGGCTCTGGCTGACGAAGCCAGGACGATGGCCAATCTCACCGCCGAGTTGAATGAGATCCAGCAGGCCAGCATGGCCCGCTCGAATGCCGACATGCAGGCGGCGGCTTCCGCTACAGCCGTGGAGCTTACCCTGGCTCAGATCGACAGCATGGCCGATCGCGTGGTCAGCATGGTCGATCGCTTCGAAAACACCCTGGGCTATACCCGCGACCATGCAGTGTACCTGGCGGCCAACATCCTGGCGATGGAGCGTGCCAATGCCGAATCGGCGGCTGCGATGAATCAGGCCAGCATGGCTCGCGACACCTACCTCATGGAGCGGATGTCGAACGCGACGTGGAGCAAGAACCGCGCCGACAAGAGGCAATTCGACTTCTCACTCATGGGGCGCGGCATGGTCCCGCCGCCTCAGCAGGCGCAGCAGGCGGCGACGTATTCGCCACAGCATATCGCTCAGGTAATCTCAGCGTGGCCTACTGAGGAGCGCGACACCTACCTGAAGTCGCTTTTCAACACCGATCCGCAGACGTATAAACAGGTGGTAGACGTCTTGACGGCTTACACCAACAACAAGCCTGCCGGATAAGTCAGCGAATGGGAGGACGACATGGCATTCGACGATCAGAGAGAAGGACGCAAGCTACGCCCTGAAATCCCCAAATCGATGCTTGATTTCGAATACGTCGCCGACATGAGCGACGAAGAGCAGAGCAAACGCTTGCGAGAAGTGCTGCGCTCTGACAATAACTCTATCGACCTCAGCAACGTACACGTCAATTTCTCGAAGGATGGGATGTGCTCTGTTCTGGCATTCTACAGATGCTATAATCCGGCGGAGAAGCAGGCCTTCGAGGATGCCATGAGCAGGAGGTCCCCTCTGGAGCGGTAGTAGGCGTGAAATCTCTTAAGCCGCGTGCAGCCGTACTGAAAGGCGAGATCCCGAGGCTATACCTCAGGGTCGCCAGACGCTACCCGCCGCTTCCACGCGACAAGCAAACTGAACTCTTCCTGAAGGCCAGGCAGGGCGATGCCAAGGCGCGAGAGATACTGATCCTCTCCAACCTCACCTTCGTATTCCGGGTGGCCAGGGGCTATTCCTTCTCGCATCACCTCGAGTTTGACGATCTGATCCAGGCCGGCATCGACGGAATCATCCAGGCCATCGATCGCTTCAATCCGATGCGCAAATTCAGCTTTACCACGTATGCCTACTGCTGGGTCAGGAAGTACGTTTCAGAGCTGATAGCCTCCAACGTATCCGTCATCAAGGTGCCCCATCCATGCATCTACAACATCCAGAATCTGAGGAAGAAGGCCGATCAGATCAGCAATCAGACCGGCCGTGGCATAGAAGACAGCCTCGATCTGGCTGAAAGCGAAGGCATGAATTACGCCCTGCTGAGCGCCACACGCAACGCCGTCGAGAACTTCGCCCCGCTGGACACCGTTTCGGAGCCTCTCCTGGCTACCCCCGACAACGGCGAAGCTGATCGATTCGACATGGCGGAGCAGATCGAGACGGCGATGGCGGCACTCACCCCTACGGAGCAGAGTGTCATCAAGCGGCTCTTCGGGATCGGATGTGAGCAGCAGAGCCTGGCTGAAGTGGCCACGCATCTGATCCTGCACAAGGAGCGCGTCAGGCAGATAAAAAAAATAGCTCTGGACAAGATGCGTCAGGCCCTGGGGGTAGCGGACCCCCCAGAGCCTGACCTTTTCACATCCCTGGATCAGCAGACGCCGCCGTCAGCGACCGCTGCTGCCGACCAGGGAGGAATACGATAGGAGCTGCCCCATGGTCGTGGGCAGCTCCGTCACTCCGGAGGGCCGGGAGCCTTTACTCCCGCCCTCCGTTGCGGACCCGCCCCCTCCATTGGAGCTTTCGCTCCGGGAGGGGGCCTCTGAAGTGGGCTTCGACATTATCACCTCCTTTCGGTGTAATGCCTTACCCCTATAGTATTTATACCTCAGAAGGGAGAGTAATGGACCAGTCGGCGAATACACACGGGCGGGCCGGCATCACGCCTGAGATGGCTCACGAGAGGCTGAAGCATCTCATCATCGTGAAGCATCTGACTGAGATTGCCCTGGAGACGCTTCTGCCCTACATCCCGGAGGATCATCAGGCGAAGCCGATATTCAACAATGCCAACGCTCGGCCGGTAGATGCCGCGATGGTGGAATACGTCTACAGCCAGATCATCCCCGACCATCCATCGCGTGTGCGCAGTAATTTCAACGCCACCATGCAGGAGATAGATCGGTTGTTCGACAGCTTCGTAGCCAGCGCCGCCGTAGGCCCGGCTGGCGAGCCGGATAACGACACGGAAGAGGGAGGAGAAGTGTCATGGCCGGAGGAGAAGTAGAGAAGGTCCATACGGTCTATAACAGGACCAAGCGCCCGTTTCTCGATCAGGCGAATCAGGTCATCATCTTCAACGGAGCGCGGTATCATTTCCCCACGCAAGAACTCTACGGCGTATTCGCCGGCAGGCTGACCAATGCCGTCGACCTGCTGTGGAGCAAGAAGCCGGATGATCGCGATCCAGCACCGCTCGTCCAGGTGATGCGCGATATCCTGCCGTACAGGATCAACAGCGCGGTAGGCCCGCAGTACCGGCAGCAGAATACGATCGACGCCGTTACGGGTGAGGTGCTGAACTAGGCAGGCGGAAGCGGCTGACTTGGTTTTGAAGAAACGGCAGCAATCTCGTATACTCAGGCCAGGGAGGAGTTCTGCCGAAGGAGCACTATGACCGATCTTGAAAGATATCTCATGATGCAGGGCATGAATAAGATGGCGTTGGATTTCTCGAAGCTCATGCCGTGGATCAGGCAGACAATCGAGCAGCAAGGGTTGCGACAGGGCGGGAATACCATCAGAACCCTCATCAGGAATCCTCAACTGGTGGCCCAGCATCTCGGCATCAATCTCGCCGACATCGGCATCGAAGCGGCAGATTACGCCAAGGGGCGCGGCATGGCTAGCGCCAGGGCGATTCTACGCCAGCTGCGAGACGTCGCCAGCTCGGGGATGGACGAAGCGGTGGGAGCCGGCTACGGGGCCTTCCAAAACATACAGGAAAACATCTGGCGGCAGAATTATCGCCAGCTCAGTCGAGCGGCCAAGCAGCCTGGCTTCCTGAGAAGAGCTTGGAATGCCACCCCGAAGTGGGTGGTAGGCGTCGGCGCCGGCGTGGGCGGATTCGGGCTTGCCAATATGCTGGCTCAGCCGAGGATAGACGCCGCCAGGCGTGAAGGATTCGGACAGGCAACCGGTCAGCTATCGCCGCTGATCCAGGGTATGTACGGCAGCCAGGGCGCCTGGCGTTTGCCTCCATACGCACAGAGATAAGAAGGGAGCTGTCGAATGAGCAGGCAGGACGACTTCATCAAGATCATGAACATGTTTTCGGGGCAGACGAAGGTCGCCCAGGGCGGCATGGACCCCATGATGGGCGCCGCCGTCCCCCCGATGGGCCCCGGTGTGATGCCCCCTCCGATGGATCCGTCGATGATGATGCCCCCGCCTCCGGAGGCTCAGCTGGCCGCCATGGGTATGCCGCCTGAAGGCGCCGTCCCGCCTCCTCCGGCCGGCAAGAACGAAAACGACGTCGCCATCAAGGCCATGGATCTGGCCGCCAAGACCATCCAGCTCGTCCTCGCCGAAGGCGAGAAGTCGCCTGAGGATATGAGCGATCAGGCAGCGGCCATTCTGGCCAGCTCGAAAGCTCTCGACGAGATTCCGGCGGAAGACATCGCCGCCATGGCGGCTAATGGCGGGCCTGTTGAGGAGGCAGTGGGCGATCCTTCGATGGAGCAGCCCGGTCTCTAGCCCGTCGCTCGAAGATCAGTCAGCGAATTGAGGCATAGTGAAGCCTCTGCAGTGTGATTACGATATAGTCGACGGCATCCCGCGTTTCGTCAAAGCCAAAGACGACGCGGGGTCCGTCTTTTTGCGCCCTGAAGGCGTGCGTAGACTCACAATCGCCGCCAGCGCGGTGCTCACCCGATACGATCGGTTTCCCCCGGACAAAAGGCTAGCGCCGCGACTGGTGGGAAGCGCTGAATACGGCAAGGCTTTCTTCGACAGATGCAATTCGCTGAGCGAGGCGTTCGCTTTCGCTACGGTGACCGGCCTGGCCGCCGCTCTGTCCGTACCGGCTGGGAAGTCGATAAAGGCTTTCAAGCTGCCCACCGCCAAGGCGACCAAGGAGCTTCAACAGCAGCGCGGCATCCCATGGATTACTAGAGATCCACCGTATCGGACGCCGATACGGGTCAATGACGTCTACGTCGATCTGGAATACGCCCCAGTAGCACTGTATCTCTGGCTCAGAATCGACCGACTCAGACGATTGAGGCGCAAGGTGTGGGCCGGCGGGAAGCATCTCCGCCGCTATTCCACGGCTAGAGCAGTCGAAATAGTGTTGGAAACCATCGATTCCAGGGTGATTTTGCTCGATCTCGAGCTGGAACGAGTGTGTAATGCCCTGAAAGAGCGGCTCACGTTGCGTAGAGGCGAGCTGGACGAGCTCATGGAGCCACGAAAGCTCCCGGTAATATGCCTCCGACACGGCCGCGAGGCTAAATTTGCCGGAAAACTGAGCCGGGTGTGGCACACGATGGGCGTCGTCACGTTTACGCCATCCCGCTCCATCGTTTCCAAGCTGTATTCCAGCGATTTTGCCTTCCCAGTGAGGGGTTTTGGCCCGTGTGCAGGCCTTCTGGACGTGAAGGAAGGCTCTTCGGAGACGAATTACGGGATGCTTTTCGACGAAACCATCCCCCGCTGCCCCTTCTATCCCGCCCCACTGCTCTCTCACGAGCCGCATCGCCTGGCGAAGGTCGAAATCATGCGCGATATCGACGACGATCGCTGGTATCGGGACCTGTTCAGGACCATGCAAATCGCCGCGATGAACTACGATTCCCTCCATTTTTTCCGAAACTTGTCGAAAATCGAGAATTAGGCGGTATAAAACCACTGTTCGGCGGATGCGTCCGATTTTCCGCCGGAAAGGAGGCATTTTGCAAATGCTTCTTTCAGCGCTGCTAATCTTGGCGAGAGAGCTTCTGTCGGGGGGTGCCGTAGCCTCATTTTACACCAACGTGGAAAGCGGTAGCGTAACGGCATCGTGCTTACCCTACCACGATTACGAGTACACCTGTGCCCACAGAAGCATGCAGTTCAACACCCTCGTCCTGTTTTCGGGCAATGGAAGAGAGGTCATGGCGATTGTGACCGACCGTGGCCCCTACATACCCGGCAGGACGTGGGATCTCAGTCTGGCTTGTGCAAGAAGGCTGGATATGCTCGAAGAAGGCTGCATCAGGGTCTATGCCGTACCCTTGTATGTAGTCCCGGACAGCATGGTCCAAGCCGTACTGGAACAGCTGGATAAAGGAAAGGGGGTGATATATGGAGATGAGCAACAGCCCAATGACCCCGGGTCTCTCGACCTCCAGCGTGGTCAATGCCATCGTTGGAGCTGTGACCATCATTGGCACTGCCGTTTGCGCCTTGGACAGAATATCCAAGGGAGTGAGCGCCTCAAAGTCGAGGAACGACGATGAAAGCGCGGGCAGGGCCGGCCAGAAGGCATAACCAAATCGAACCAGAAAGCAAGAGGAAGGGGCCGGCTCCCGCCAGAGCCGGCCCCAAACCGTTTCGACCAGTCAAGAGGCAATGAAAATATCATGCCTACAAGGAGGTCAGTCAAGTGGATGAACAGGTAGAAGCGACGGCTGCAGCCGAACATCCAGCTGCAGCAGTTGAGCATCCCGCTATCTCCGAATCGAAGGGCGTCCCCACGTTCTACGGGAAGCGCATCGAGGAGATATCGGAAGTGCTCGACAAGGCTCATCGCCAGCTTCTAAGGAAGCTGACGGGCGTGCAGGCCATGATGCGGGATCTCCCGCCGGGCGACGTGATGATGATCCGGGGCCATCCGGTATCCTACATCACGAAGAACCAGATGCTTAAGCATCTCCGGGAGATCATCACCAAGGAAGCCCTGCTGCTGCTGCCGCCTGACATGAAGGCGGTAGAGTTCATCGAGGGCAACAAGGTGATGGTCACTATCGTTTTCGGCGTCGCCGACGCAGAGACCGGATACGCCCTGAAGCGGACGTATCGCGAGCTCGCCACCAATTCCGGCGACAGCGACATCTCACTGGCGAGCGGCAAGGCTTTCAGGCTCTTCCTGCAGCATACCTTCAACTTCACGATGTCGGACGAGCATGATGCTTCTGATGCCGATCCCGAGATGATCCCTTCGGCTGAAGTCATGGCCAACGGGCCACTCGAGGACATCATTCAGGCGCTACGCCTGAAGGCCAGCACGTCCATCGCCAAGGTCGGCGCCGACAAGGCCCTGAAGCGCATCAAGGAGAAGGGCCAGTTCGTCACGACGACCGATCCGGAGCAGATGAGCGCCCAGGAATGCCTTACCGTAATCAGCGCCGCGATGGACGTCGTAGGCGTAGGCGCTAGCACGAAGGACAAGCTCCGCCGCGTGGTCGATCAGGCGGATCATAGAGCTGGTTCGGAAGGGAAGGGAGGAGAGTAGTATGCCGCTGCCGAAGAACATGAAGCAGCTTCAGCGTTCGGAGAAGTGGCATGATAAGCGGGCCACCGGAATTGGCGGTTCCGACTGGGCCGGTGTGCTCTCCTCCCAGTTCCCCGAAGAACACAAGTGGTCCTGCATGCGCAGGACCTACCTGGACAAGATCAAGGCTCCGAAGGACTTCCCGCCACGCACCGGCCCGGCCGCCAAGCGCGGCCAGCTGCTCGAGGGAATCGTAGCCGAGATCTTCAAGGCTGAAAACGACATCAAGTACGTCGGATATCGGCCTGTGGCGCAGGAGCTGATGCCAGGCGTACCCCTTCCGGACTGGTGGATAGGCAATCCCGACCGGGTCTTCCTCGAAAAGGACGGCGAACACGCCATCCTGGAGATCAAGACCATGATGCAGCCTGTCTACTTCGACTACCTGGAGAATGGTGCGCCGGACCACTACAAGATCCAGCCGATGCACTATCTCGGCCGCACCGGGATGGAGAACGCCTATCTGGCTGTATTCTGGCCGGATGGAGCCGGCTTCCAGACGGAGCCCTATCCACGCGACGACGAGACGCTGCGGCTGATGCTCGACGCCGGCAACTACTTCTGGAGCCTCGTCGAGAATAAGGACATGCCTGATCGCTGCCCGCTTTCGGATGCGCGGTGTGGCGAATGCCCCTACCGGAAGACATGCCGGCCGGGGTATTACGACAACCACGTTCCGACAGGCCCGGTCGATCTGGATCTTACGGCGTGGGCTCCGCCCATCGTAGAGCGCCTGCTCGACGTAAAGGCTCAGATCCGCGAGCTGGAGAAGGAAGAGGACGCCCTCTCCACAGAGCTCAAGGTGGGGCTGGAGAGCAACGGCGACATCGAGCTGGCCACCTGCTGCGGCCAGAACATCAAGTTCGAGAAGAAGCTCTCGAACAAGACGGACTACGACGGCATCTGGGAGAAGCACCCCGAAATCATGAGGGAGTTCACAAGCGCCTTGCCGAGACGGGCGCTATACATCCGCAAGATGTCGAAGAAGCAGTAGGCTTCGTAGACACCCGGCAAACGCCCGGGTGCTACAAAAGGTGCGGGGGTCGAACAGGCAGATAGCCTCCCGAGATGGGGGCAGGGTTGTCCATTCCCTATGTCCTCCGGGTGCCATGAGCTGCCCCCAGCAGAAATGGTGATTCCGTTCAAGTCGGACGACCCCCACCATCAACCATCACAGACAGAAAGGAAGCGAGCGAAATGGGTAAGATGAAGCGGACGGGTGGAGCACTGTTGCTGGGAGGTATCCTGGCGACACTGGCTACAGCGGCTGCAGTGTACCTCGTCCACGAACACGGGGGCGGGGAGAAGAATCCGGAGACTGACGACAGCGCCGACAAGCCTGTCGATGATGACGGGTAGCGGTAGCTGACCGCTATGAGGTGTGGGGCCGGGGGATGGGTATTCCTCCGGCCTCCACCATCTTAGCCCTTCTTTTTTACCTCGTCGAAACGCCCCCCCGGGATGGTATAATGGAGAGAAGGAGGGCAACACCAGCAGCCCTCATCCTCTCCCAGCCCACGCTGCCCCGTGGGCTGATCTGGGGTCGGCCGGCATGGTGCCGGTCGGCCCCAAACCGTTCCGCCAGGGCAGAGGCGGAAAGGAGTTCAAAATGGCCGTAAAAATCACAGAGTACGAGGGTGTCCCCACGCTCGAAATCACCCTCCCTGACGGGAGGACGGGGTATCTCGCCCCGTTTCGGGGGTACTGCTTCCAAGTCTCGAGGAGCTTAGAGGGGGAGCATGACCTAGGGTCGACCAGCGTAGTCGGCCTAGGAAATTTCATAGGGGTCCAGCGGACCCCCAACTCATTCTCGATCTACAGCTCCAATGGCGCCCCCCTCAAGGGGGTCTTGGCAGATCTCGCAACGCTCGCCGTGATACGGTGGGCGGGACAGAACGGGGAGGAAGAGCTCTGGGCTAACGGCCCGGAGTTCGAGGAGTACATAGATCGCGTGATCTCCTGGCTCCGCGATCTCCACTACAGCCACCGGGCAGTAGCCCAGTAGCGACCAAAAGCACCGACCCGATTGGGGGCTCCGGTGCTTTTTAGCTGAGCCGCGTTATTTTTTTTAGCATCTCGGCGCGTCGAGTTGGGCTGGCGATCCCCCTGTCGTATACTTAGGTAAAGAGGCACGAAAGGAGAGCGGCATGGCACGCCCAACCCTGCATCTTCCAGTTGACCTTAGAGGCCACAAGCCTCTAGCCCCCATCAAGAATCAGATACAGGCCAACTGGCCGATGCGCAATACGTTCCGACTCAGGATCTATTTCGACGGCCTGACCGGCGGGGAATTCGCCCTCGAGGACACCATCAACAGCGGCACTAATTCGGCACGCATCATGGAAATCGTCATGCTGACCGATACGACCGGCTATCTCGGCGTGGATACCGTCGTGGGCACCTTCGCCGACAACGACCACTTCACCGACGGTACGGTAGGGGCTGACGTGGACGGCACGCCGGAGATAGCTGACTGGACGTGCAAGTTCCCACGCCCGGTCAACTACGCCCTCATTCAAGCCAGGAACCTGACTCAGGCCGTTGAGGTGACGCTCAACCCCAACGTCCCACTCGGCCCCATAGGGCAGGAAGCCATCTACGGCCCGTTTGCCAAGACGCTGTCGAGTGGCGACGTCTACGAGATCGAAGGGTACGTGATCAACGAGATCCTCTTCAAGGGGGCTTCGCAGGACGACGTGGTCGAGGTGTGGGGCTTCATCAAGCCTGAATTCGGCGGGGCCTATTCCCACAAAGTGACCCAGTAGCATGGGCTACTTCATCGACGGAATACGCAAGCTGGCCTGGAAGGGGATGGCGTCACGCATCCCCGGCGTCAACACGTTCGGCGGGATGGGATCGAAGATACCGGCGCTGCCACGCCCCAAGATGCCCGCTCCGCCCCGGGTTCCCGCGCCCAAGCCGCCGCGATACACCGCCGCGTCCAACCGGACGAATGACACGCTCATGGAAGTGATGCGAAGAGTCCTTAGGGGGCGGATGTAAAGTGAAGACGGATTTGCAGCGATTCATCAAACTGGCCGAAGCCCTCGAGCCTGAGCCCGAGAATGAAGAGGATGCGGTTCTGCTGGAAATGATCCTGCGTGAAGCCGCTACTCAGCAGATGGCAGGCAGTATGTCGGCCAAGAGGCCGTGGGCTAAGATCGACACCACACAGAAGTAAAGCAGAGTAGGCGAATGGCTGGTCCTGATCTCTCCCGACGCAAGGCCCAGGTCCCTACCGAACGGCTGCGGCCGATCGGGGAGTACGACTATCAGCCGGTCGTCATCACCATTCAGGAGCATCAGGCCGACAAGCGGGGGCTGCATCACGACCTTCGCATCATATTGCCCGATCGCGCAATCTCGTTCGTCATCCCGTGGGACAAGCTCGAAAAGGATCCCGGCGAACGCGGCCACTGGATAAGGCAGCCGGATCACGTTCCGGAATACGGCTTCTGGGAAGGCACGATCCCGGCAGGCGAATACGGCGCCGGGCGTGTCAGGCTTGTAGGGGCCTATCAGGGCACGCTCACCACACGCCCGGACGGGGGGCTGGATCTTTCCTATCAGGCCGGCGACAGGCATCGGCGGATCACGCTGGCCAAGCCCTACGACAAGAGCAACTACTACGCCGTAGTCAGGCATATGCCGCAACAGCGGCATTGGCAGGAGCGGCCGCCGTACAAGGATCTGCCGGCGAATAAGCCCATCGACGGCATGTGGGGCTCGGAGAAGCTGGATGGAGCGCTGGTCTACGCCGTATTGGGCGAGAAGGGCATTACCCTCACCAGCAGGCGCAAGAGCTCGAAAACAGGCGAAGAACTGGTCAGGGAACACCACGTGCCATGGGTGAGAGACATCCGCGTGCCGAAGCAATACCAGGGGCTGATCCTGGCCGGCGAGTTGAAACATCCGCTGGGCTTTTCCTACACGGGCCCGCTCATGAATTCCAAGCCTGAGCGTGCCGTAGAGCTGCAGAATCAGCTAGGTAAGATGGTCTTTCACCCGCACAACGTCCTGAATCGCGACATGACCTATCCCGAGAAGATGGCCCTGCTCGAGCAGATGACGGCGGAAGTCAACAGCCCGTACGTGAAGATGCCGCGCTACGGTCCGGATGCACAGGCTTTGATGGATCAGGTGGCGGCTGAAGGCGGCGAAGGGGTGATCCTGGTCGACCCTTCCGGGCAGGATCAGACCATGTATAAGAAGAAGTTTTACACGACGTACACAGGTGAGATCGTCGACGTGATCCCCAGCACGAAGCGCCCGGGAACGGCAGCGGCGTTGTTCGTCAGGGATGCCGACGGCAATACGGTACGAGTAGGCGGGGGGAAGGGCTTCTCCGTAGACACACGATACGATTTGTGGAAGAACCGCAATCGGTATAAGGGCAGGAAGGTCAGGATCAACGCTCAGGGCAGTACCGGGCTTTCGCTGCGCCAGCCGCAATTTGGAGGCTTCGCCATGGATGACGATCCTCTCGATTCCTTCGAAAGCCTGACCCCGACGTACGGTCAGATGATGCCGAAGCGGGCGTCGCTGGGCACGGATCTGGAGCGCTTCGTCAAGCTGGCCATGATAACTCAGGACGAATCGCTGGGGACGATCCCGACACGCTTCACCGATTTCGTGGCACAGCTCCAGCCGGGCGACATCATTCTGTCGAAGTCGAACAGCCGGGCGAAGGGCTCGAAGGCATACAAGACGCTGCGAAACTTCCTGAACAGCAGGACCAGCTGGGGCCACGTGGCCATCTACGCCGGCGACAACAAGGTCATCCACATGTACGGCGACATCTACCCCGGCCATCCCAATTTCGTGGCGGGGCGTATCAGGGAGCGCGACATCAGCAGTTTCCCGCGTGAGAAAAACGATCTGATAGCGCTGCGGCCGAAGGTCAATCAGCAGACACGCGCCAAAGCCGTAGAACGAGCCCGTGCAATGCAGGGCATAGAGTACAGCTACTGGGATCTGGTACGCGCCGGCCTGTGGCCGGGCAGGAAGACGAAAGACCCGAGCGGAGGCTTGATCTGCAGCGCCGTGGCGGCTTACGCCTATCCGTCGATAGCATGGCGTGGCAACTACGGCAAGCAGTACACCCGCCCGGCGGATTTCTTCAAAAGCGATCGAGTCACGCCTGTAGCCTCCTACAGCGCGGAGAGGTGAACTAAGTATGGAACTGTTGCCCGGAGACGTACTGCTCAGCTGGAAAGAACCAGAACGGACGCTTTGGCCCCCTAGAGCCGTTTTAGAGCGATTTGCGCACTGGAGGCTCCGGAAATACGGGGAGAGGCTTTACCCCTCAGGAAACGCACGCTACGACCATATACGGGTGGTTTGCGGGGCTATCTTCACCGGGGCTGCGCATCAGATACTGGGTTTTGAGTTCACGGCGCCTTCGGCCAGGTTCTTCTGGTATCCTGCCGATCCTGAGCACTGGATGTACGACAGTGGCTACAGCCGGCTGTTCAGGCCGGTCGAGGCGGCTATGACGAACGAGTTTCGGGAGATGAATCTGACGCGCCGGGCGCGGAGGGTATTCGAGAAGTGTCTGCCGTGGAATGGCTCGCTTTACGACGTGGGCCAGCTGCTGGACACGCATTTCGGGCTGCATCGCTTCTTTGACTTCGGGGCGCGGTATCACTACTGCTCGTCAGGCGCCAGAGCGGTGCTTGAAGGCGGTGGAGTGCTCATCCCGGATCTATTCCCCGAGGTGAGGCTGGAGAAGACTCCGCCCTGCTCATTCGCCAACTCGCCGTATTTCGTGGAGGTGAAGTGATGGACGTTGAGATGTTGATCATCGGCGGGATCATCCTGATCCTCGGGGCTGTAGGCGGGGCGATAGCGGCGATTTTGGACAACAAGAAGGATAGGTGGTAGCGGGTGCCCGTTACGATATCAGTACTCCCGGCTCCGGGTAACGTTCAGGCGGACAGGGAGCCTGGGGGCTCGCTGCCGCCGGCGACGTCGAGCTGGCTAAGAGGACTTACGGAGCCACTCTCAGGCGCCGGCTGTCGAGGTTCGCGAAGAAGATGACGGACCCGTCGAAGTCGCTGCTGGTCTCGTCCGTCGACTGCTTCTCGCTCGTCGGGCACGGCGGGACGCCTACGCTGAACTTTGCCGGGCTTGGCGCTGACACGCACATCCAAATGCGTCGCTGGACGGCTGGTACGGCAATGACCCTCGATGCCAATTGCTCGTGCAAGATCGACAGCATGGGCGGCGGCAGGCACGTGGTCGACGTGGGAGGCGGAGAGCTATCCTTGCGTGGGACCAGCAAGGGGGCCTCCATAACGCTTGCCGCCGGAGGCAAGGCTGACGTTTCCGGCATATTCGGCACCATCGAGGTCGCCGGATCAGGCGGCACGCTTAGCCTGCTGGGCGGCGTGACTGGAATGGTGATCGACAATAGCGGCGGAGCGGTTGCCATCGACTCCAGCGAGCTCAACCTCGCCAACGTCAACGCCGAGGTCGACACCGGCATAGCCGACAGCGGCCTGATAGCGGCTACCGGGTTGATCTATGCCGACACGCAGCGCGTGGATGGGCTTATTGAAGACGATGGCGGCGGAGCGGATAGATTCACCGCAAAGGCCCTCGAGCAGGCCGGCGGCGGAGGCGGAGGCGGTACGGTCATTGTGGACGTCGATGGAATCACCCGATCCATACTGGACGCCCCACAGGCTTCGCATATGGCCCCGGGGACCATAGGGCGCTCGATATCCGACGCCGCCATCGAGCGCAGCACGCCCGTCATGAAGAATCCATCTTACGATCAAGTCGTCGACGTCGACTTGTCGGGGATGTTGAAGGGCAAGGGCCAGCTCGACAGGCGGGCTACGGTGATAGTAGCGCTGGATCGCTACAACAAGGACGTGACGGCGACCCTGATCGCCGGAGCGGTATACTTAGGTCAGAAGGCCAGGATCACGTTGAGAGGGGGAGAGGTGGCGAAAGCCCCATACACGGTCAGGATAGTCGTCAGGACCACCACGGGCTTTTCCTGCCAGCGCGAGATCCAGGTCTTCGTGTTAGGGGGACAAGGTGGATAAGCTCACGCTGCAGGAATCGTCTACAGACGAATTGCGGACCGCCCTGAGCGGCATCATGGGGGAGATCGACGATATCATCAAACAGCACGAGGCTGAGCTGGAAAAGGCCAGAGCCGGCAAGCTGCATGCCGAACACCTGGTGGTGATCCAGCGCGATCTGGCTCAGGACATGTGCCGCGCCTCTTCCGAGTTCGAGATTCTCAGCAGGGCACTGGACTCTCTGCTCATGGTCAACGGCTACGACTGTGGAGGAGCCTATCTGATGAAGGATGGCGCCCTTAGGCTACAGTGCCATCGAAACGTCAGCGACGATCTGCTCGCCGAAGTGTCGGTATTCCACCCCGGGTCGACTCAGTACCGGATGGCGATCAAGGGGCGACCGGTTTTCCGGTCCTACGACGATCTCGTGGCGGCGGATGCCGACGACATACGGCTCAGCGAGGGGCTTAAGGGCATCGCGGTAATCCCCATCATGGATCGATGCAAGGTGATGGGCTGTTTCACGGTGGCATCACACGAGGAAGCCGAGGTGGACGATCCGGCGCTGGACAGTCTTATCAGTATCGTGGGCTACGTAGGCGAGTCGTTGGCGAGAGAGCGCAATGCCCATCTCTGCAAGGAGGCCAGGATCCAGTTCGAAATCCTCGCCGAAGCCGCTACGGACGGGATAGCCATCCTGGACGATCTCGAAATAGTGAGATGCAACAAGAGCTTCAGCACGCTGGTCGGCGTAGCCGAAGCGGGTCTGATAGGGCGCTCGATACTCGAGTTCATAGACTCTGAGCATCACGCGACGTATCTCGAACACCAGCGCCACGAAAATGGCGATCCATTCGAAATCAACCTGTTGCGCGGAGATTCGCCGTCAATAGCGGTACTGGCCGAGCTGCAGTACCTGCATCACAGAAACGGATATAACAACTGCGTGGTCCTGCTGGCCCACGAGCGAAAGTAGCGTATCCAACACTATGCCCATCGACCTCGATCTCGATACGCTGAAGAGGATATTTGAGGGGCTCGCGATCGTGAAAACCATCACTGATCGCAACTCTCAGGATATCAAGGCCTTGGATGCTCGGGACAAGGCCTATGCGGAGAGAAACGCCGACGCGATAAAAGACATGGAGCTGAAGAAGCAGGAAGCTCAGGCGGAATTCAAGAGCATGCTCACGGCGGCGCGTACTGAGCTGGATGCCAAGATAGCGGCTGCGGTGGGCGAATCGAACAGGCAGTGTGAAGAGCGGTGTCAGAAGACCCGGGGAGCGTGTCCGGTGATGGGCAAGCTCGACTTGCTTGAACAGATCGAGCGCGACAAGTGGTTCTCGAGCAAGATCGGCAAGTTCTGGTGGACGATCGGAGCGATGATACTGGGAGCAGTCTTTTCCGCCCTGGCGAAAGAGCTGATCACCGGCATCTTCGGCTAAGGAGGAATATCGTGGATACCATGTTCACGTCTCAGTTCGCCCTCAGCTTCTTCGGAGGGGCCTTCGCCACCTCCATACTGACTCAGATGGTGAAAAACGCCTTCAACGGCTTCATCAAGCCGATGGACGAGAAGTTTCAGGATTTGCTCGCCTTCGCCGAAGTGCTGATCGTGGCGGCGCTGGTAGCTCTGGCCTGGGAGTGCGGTATTTCCAAGCTGGGGCTCGAGGATCAGCTCACGTTCAGCATCAGATGGATCTTCTACGTGTGTGCCTCGACGCTGGTGTACCGGTGGTTCACCAAGAAGGTCATGGCTGACTTCATGAGGCGTACTCCGGACGCTTCCGAGTAGGTCAGGGTAAAACGAGGGGCGGCTGCCTGCCGCCCCGTATTAATCATGGACCAGCTACTGTTCAGGAGCGTGAGCCGGTTCGGCTTCAGCCTTACTCTTGCGCTTGCCGCCGCCCT